>Ga0208895_1000001_pt1 | contig 290245 bp, 295 predicted proteins | sample ETNtaG_10_FD_185765 | JGI IMG/M metagenome (GOLD analysis project Ga0208895, IMG submission 185765) | Marine microbial and viral communities from oxygen minimum zone, Eastern Pacific Ocean - ETNP201302SV82 (SPAdes) (version 2) | ecosystem: Environmental > Aquatic > Marine > Oceanic ... | reverse complement strand
CAGACTTAAATGCTGCCTATAATATTGCCACAAGGGGCATTATTAAGATTTATTATCCACAATTGCGTAAGCAAATGTGGAGTCGAAACAAGCCGAATGCTTGTCCGACAACGGGAAACCCGTTAGTGCTATCCTCTTTATGGCTGCTTGAGCAGCCTAAAGAAGGTTAGCATCTGGATTCCGCGACTAAATTCTTTGAATTAGTCGCCGGAGGTTTCAAAGTGTTTACTATGACAACCTTGCTCCTCTGCCTATGCGAATCACTCTGACTGGACTGAATGGACTAGAACCTATTTCATCCGAGTTGATGACAACGTTGATGACTGACCCTAACATTCAGCTTATTATGCAAACAGAACCAAACGCGATGAGTGAATGGCAAGACTTAGCCATCAAGCTTGCCGAGCAAACCTATATATCACGTATCATAGATGCGGTTGATGTACCTACCAGCATTAAGTGCACAACAGAAAGGCTTAAGCGACTTGAGAATCATTGTGACAAGACACCAGTGCTAATGTACAGGAAAGGAGAACTGGTTGACGTCGACATTGCTATCGCCTGTGACCCTGCATGTCTTATTGATAAACTTGACCCACCCATACATCGCAACGGGCAATCAATTGCGGACACGCAAAGCTAGGAAGCATTAAACTTTATCCTGTGAGTTCAGACAGGTTTTTTGTTATACATATTCCGAACGACGATTGTTTTTCTATTGCTGATGGCATTACAGGGATAACCGAACTATCCGGAGATTCCGGATAGTTCATATCGAGACGTGGGAATAAAAAGCCCCGTAATAAACGAGGCGATGCGTTACGAGGTTTTTTTTAGCTGAACTGAGAAGAGATGGCTTTCGCGTCGAACATGTAAAGTTTCTGTGATGTAAAATCTTCGCTAACACCAAGGTGATGTATTTTTCTAAGAGCCGCGTCAGAGTTCGGCGCGCTAACCATGGCGATGACAAAGTGACCGCTTTCCACAGTGCGTATCGCTCTGGTCGCGTCAATTTCATCCGTCAGTGTTCCCATGCAAATGAAGTTAGGATCTTCCCTTAACATCTTCTGCAAGGTTTTGCTTAAACCGACACCGGCGATCTGAAGGGGCGACTCTGTTGCCTTTTCGCCCTCTTTGGTGAGCCTCATCTTTTCTTCAACAAGTCCTTTAGATATCGCCAGATATGCGCTAAAGTTAACTTTTTCGTCATCACAAAAGACAACAACCAGTCCATCCGTCAAAGTGGCGAGACAGTCTATGTCTTTTTTCTCCTTGAGCACAAAAGGTCGAAGGCTGGCCCAATACTTTTGCATTTGCTGAAATCCATTGGGGAACCCAGCGAACACGCACGCTACCTCCCTCAACTTTTCCGAACGCCTCTTCCTAGTGATGTTGATGTCGAGCGTTTTAAGAAGCAGTTTTTGCACCTCGTTTTCCAACGCAGTGAGCTCAGCTTCATTTTTTGGAGGGGTGGCGAAAATAGATTGGTATTCCATAAAAACTCCTGTAGCCAACTGTTTGCTCGTTCCACAATTAGCATTAGAGCATTATGTGATTAACGTTTGATAAAGTTTCCAGCCACCAAAAAGGTGTGAGCAATGCCAAGGATCTCTCCCCAAATTCACCACAATGCAAACCAAGAGGAGTCATTGCGTCGGATTTGTTATGCGCATAGTATCATCCTGCTTGTGCGTTTTGCAACCATATTTGATGCCAATCATCATTTTGTGTGATGCGATAGTGAACTACCCAGCGACATCACTTCGCTCTGATCACGGGGTTTTCTCGACGATTTTCGATAAAACCGGCCTACCAGCTTCTTAATCGCCATACTGATGTTTATAGATGTCCGCATAGAGTAGAATAACTAAACTTAATTTGATATATTATTCACGATTGTTGCAACATAGATGAGATGTGGCTATGCAGTGGTTTGTCGATGCAGTAAAAAGCTTTAACTTGCTACCAGATAAAAATCCCTCCCCTAAAGCGACGAGATTTAACGTTGCTTACCATCAGGATAAGGAGGCGTTAGACAGCGATGGTGAGTATCTTTGGGGGCGTGGTGCTTCTACCTCTATAGCTAAGCGGACTAATCGAATAATTCAGAATTCAGAACGTCTCTGGCAAAAAAGTAAATGCATGACAGAACGATGTGGAATTAAAACCGCTCTGCCAGATGAATATGATGAAAAGACCTAATAAATCATTCATTATGCTCACTGGTTAAGGGGAAACGCAGCTGTCTTTCAACCTTTACCTTTATACAATACGAGCAAGATGTAAACAACTCCTGACTAAAGTCAGAAGCTTTTAGTTATGGTCAGCTTACGCTGCCACATTAGGACGATTTACTGCGCCCCTAGACGAAACGGCAGTTTCGCCTAACCAAGCAAGATTTTGACTCGCATTCAAGTCACTGTGCGCCCGGTTTCCACAAGAACAGGTTAATCGGTGTTTATTGCGTGTCGCAATCGCACCGCATTTGTTGCACGTTTTACTCGAATACGCCGGATTGACATAGATAACCTCGATGCCTACAGCCTCTGCTTTGTATTCGATAAATGTCTGAAGCTGATACCATGCCCAACGATGCAGGCGAGCACGCACACGCTTGCCTGCTTTGATTCGCTTGCGGATATTGGTCAGCTTCTCTAATGCAATGACACCAACGTTGTGTTCGATAGCTTCTGCGATAATCGCATTGGCTACCTGATGATTCACCTGTGTTACGTGTCGCGCTTCTTTGCCGGAGAGTCGCTTCAGCAATTGCTTAGCTGATTGCGACCCGTTGCGTTGCAAACGACGACGTATTGCAAGGAATCGGTCTCGGTCATACCGAAGTTTGCCACCACCTATCACTTTACCCGTTGAAGTGGCAGCAATGTTGTTTTCGCCCAAATCGACGCCCATCACTTTATTGCTTGAGACGCGTTCAGGCGTTGAAATCTCAACGACAAGGTTGAAATACCATGTGCCGTTTTTGAAGTTCAGTTCAGCTTCTTTGGGTAAGCCTTTTTCAAAAAGTGACTTTTGATGTTTGCCCCAAATAAACTTAGCTTCCACGCGCTTGCCTAATGTGGACAACGACACCGTATTGTCGTCCTTTAGCGTATAGGTCTTTTTGTCGTAGTGGACGGACTTTGACCTAAATTGGATATGAGGGACATCCTGGTTTTTCTTCAGCTTGAGCGCCTTGTATTTGCCCGCCACGGCTTTGATGGCGTTGCAGGTAAACTGAGAGCCTAGCTTTGATTTTTCTCTGATGTCGTAGTAGCACAGGTGATGCAATCTTACATTGTTAAACACCCGATTCTCTTTGGCGTAGGGAACGATATCATTGCACGCATCAGCAAAGGCATGACGCACGGCATCCAGCGCACTATGCGTTTCAGCAGAGACCAGCAATTTGATTGATAGGGTTCTTAGCACTACAATAAATAGATATACGATTAATTAAAAAACCCATGTTCATATATACAGTGGATTTTGTCAAGTCGATTTCCTCTCCTGACTGAAGTCAGAAGTTTCCATCGACTGAAAACCTATGAAAATTTCGTGTTCAGCATTAACTTAGTATCCTTAGGAAGAAGACACAATGCAGAAAAGATCGTATGTTACCTTTCGCTTTATGGCATTATTAACGCTCGTCCTATTTCTTATGTTCACGCCTTGGTGGCCAGAATACACTGCGTGGGTTGAACAAAATGTTACGTACCCAACTTTTCGTTCATGGACACTCATTCTACCTTGTGCGGTAGGGATGAGCCTGTTTGTTTGGCTGGCACCAAAGACAGGAGAAGTGGCAAACGGGTAATGTTTGCTATGTACAACCTTAACGGTCAAAAGCAAACGAATAGCTTTTACACAAAAAAACCAAACCATAAGATATTTTAAGCCACCTGCACGGCGGGATAGATAGAGGGCGTCGCGGAATACCTCAAGTTGACATTCTAAGCCGCCTGCACGACGGGACACAGAGTAATCCTAAAATGTCGTACGAAGACATTTTTCTAAACCACCTACACGGCGGAACACGATTGGGACAAAGCGAATAGAAACTATATTTATTCTAAGCCGCCTACACGGCGGAGCACGATAAACTTCGTAATAATGTCTGTTTCGCTGATTTCTAAGCCGCCTACACGGCGGAACGCTATTGCACAACACAAAGCCAAACCATAAGGTATTTTAAGCCACCTGTACGGCGGGACACCTGAACAATATCAGTTCAAAGTAATTCTAGTAATTCTAAGCCGCCTACACGGCGGAACGCTATTGCACAACACAAAGCCAATCCATAAGGTATTTTAAGCCACCTTTACGGCGGGACACCTGAACAATATCAGTTCAAAGTAATTCTGGTCATTCTAAGCCACCTACACGGCGGAAAGAGGCTAAATAGCATCAATGTGACAATACCCGTCCTTAACTTTGGTTTTATCGAAGTAAGGGTTCTGTGTCGTACAGCGCATTGGCACGACATCATCGCATAGCGGCCAGGGCATGGTGCGTTTTTGCCATGCGGTTAACGCCGTGTCATCGTCCTCGATACTGATGGATTGGATAAGGCCGTGACCCATGCGACGCTTTGCGCCGATGTGACTAATGTGCCCCCACTCATTTAGCGCCTCATCCAGCAACTCCTTGTCTCCGATGCAATACGCCACTAAGCGACGACACTCTGTGGTAGGGTGATACGCCAAAATGTTCTTCTGACTACCTCGCTTGGTATCGATTTTCAGGGCGTGCGGTGCCAACGTTTTGCCGGGCTTAAGCTTGCCATAGACGATGTCCCCCCGAACCGCAGCCTGCGCCGTTTCCATTTCTGAGTAACGACGCGTAAAAAAACGTGATCCGTGTACCATCGGCGCATCCGGCATAAGTGCGCTGGCCTTGAAGACCCAATCTTCGTCCTGCTCGTGCTTTTCAAACGGCAGGTCAGCCAAAATCGTCATGATTGCCGCCTCATCCGGTTCGTCCTCCAGCGGCAGGTAATGCCGCTGGAAGCAAAACCCAACGAGGCTGTCAAGATGAATAGGGTACCCTGACTTCACAAATGGTGTGGCCAGGTTAAATGTGATTTTTAGTGGCGTCATGTCCACCTCACTTGCCCAGCTTGGTAAAGAAGCTCACAATGTCATCTTTGTCAATTCCGGCCAGCGCGTCCAGCGCTGCCTCCTGATATGCGCTGAATGCGTCACCGAATTGGAAGGACTCACCATCATAAAAATCATCGTGCTGCGTGATTGTGTCGCCATCACTAATAAAGCTCACCGCGTCAACCCGTAATCTGCCATACCCGTCACGCCCATACCCACCGATGCGATTGTCAGTCAACATGTCCTGAAGCGCTAAAAGTAGTAGGCCCACCTGCTCATCGGTCACGTCCTCATCAAAATCAAAACGCATCGCTACCGGGGTGCCTGTTTTTATCCGTTCAATGGACACGATGTGACTCAGCGACTCTTTTTTAATCTTGGCGTCAGCTTTGCGTTTTGTGTTGGAGTCCTGGATCCCTTCCACATATTCCTGTAGCGCTTCAAACCCACCGTCAATGACGGTATTGATGTGCTTCGCCGGCACACCGCGATTAACATCATCTACCCGTGTGAAAAATGCGCGTTCCAGATAGTGATAAGGCTTTTTGTCTACGGTCTCACCTTCTACGGTGGTCGTTTGCTGACTGAGGATGCCTTCAATCAGGCTGGCAGGCGCACTCACTACCCCGGCTTCGACATTGTGACGGCAAATAATATCTAAATCCTGCGCACTATATCGCGAAGGCAGCAAGCGGGCACCACCACCAAATAGCCCCATATAAACATGCTCACTGGCCCGCACCATTTCTTCTATGGAATTGCTGGCAGTATCAGGCTGAGCACTGGCCGCGCCGCAACGAAGACCATTGTAAATTTCCGCAGACAGCCGCTCTCCCCTGGCGCTCAGTACCGCCATGATACGATCGGCCGCCTTGCGCCGCAGCGCACCGCGAAAACCATTGCTAGGGTGGCAGGCCGTCGACAGGTTACCTACCCCTTTTTTGTTCGTTGTTTGCACTAGCTCGCCGCTGGGCGTTTTGACCGCGCCTCCGGGGAAGGCAGTATGCATGGCGTCGGTTGTCGTCGCGATAATGTGTAATGTCTTTCTCATCGTCATATCCTGTTCAATGTGCGCTAAAGTGAAAGTGGTTCTGGCTTGATTGCGACGGCGTCATCTTCCAGTGATGCCGTGTCCAGCAACCAGCTCTCAGCCCAGTTCAGGGCGTAAAACGGGGCGAGGGTGGTCTCCTCGATTTGGCCTTGCTCAATCATGTCCGTGAGCCAGCGTGCAGGCATAAACGTGCGAACGACTTGCCCTTTCATGTCGGTGTAGCCGAGGGCGCGCAGCGCGTTGCGATCAATCGCCTTAGGTTTGTTGCCTTTTTGTTCAGCGATAGCGGCTTCCCATTGGCAATACGTGTCACGGAGCTGATGCACCAGCGCTACCGCGGCGATGAGCTTTGCATGGCGTACCGTTAGAGAAAGGTCACCCAGCTGTACCACAAACACTTCTCGGCTCAAATTTACCGGTGCTTTCCACACGATGTGCTGACTCTTGCCATTTTGAATGGCAAACGAAAACGGTGGTGGTGGCGGGTTCAACAAAAAGTGAGCGCGGTGGATCTTCTTCGCTGCCGGATACATCCCATCACGGGTGAAAACGCCGGTGGATAATTTCTGCTGAAACACTGATCTATCCATGATCTCGGTGCAGTACACACAGGCATATTCACCGGCCGGATTGACACATAAATTGTGATCAACAAAGCTACTTTTAAACTCCAGCGGTTCCGCCTTTTCGCCTTCATGGACGGGCTTGCCGCAGATGCCGCAGCACCCATCGTGCTCAGCATGCTGACCTAGGGTCGGGGAGGGTGTAATCCCCAGCGCGAGACAGACTAATTCACTGCTGTACATTTGCCGCTCCTTTCCATGCAGGTACCAGACGCCCACACCCCTTTGCCGTTAAGCTGCCCACTTGCCAGAAGCCAGTGAGGTATGCGTCCATGACGACCGTTGCGGAGAACAAACGCCCGTACTCACCGCCTTCAGGGACGATCTTCTTACCTAATTGGCGGATGTCGAATACTTGTATGCTAAGATCGTCAATCTCAGGGAGATCCAGAATAATACCATCCTGATAAGCGCGTTCCAGCTCATCGGCAATCAGCATCTTGATTTGCTCTTCGGGGGCGCGCGCCTTTGCGCCGGGTTTTCGCGTTTTCTTTAGCGCATCAATCAGGCGATATTCTTTCGGCACACCTTTAAACGTTGCGCCTTTTTCAACGACGAACGTTTTGATGTTCACATCGAGTGAGGAAAATTTTTTCTGGGCCGCCTGTAATGCATAAGGCATCACTTGTGCCACATCCATGAGTCCCTCATCGCGTTCAGAGATGAATGTCGCGTGCTTACGTGAGCAAATAAAACGGCAAGCCGGTTTCTGGTTTAGCGGGCGGTTATTCTCATCCTTGTTGAACAAGAAGGCGGGAAGCTTCCCTTTGTGGGCCTCCCCTACCATTTGCCGGAAATCACTGGCATACCATCTGACCCCTTCTGGGATAGCTATCTGAAGTACGTGTTGTTTCATTCTTCACTCTCGACGCTTGTTTTTCAATTAGGCTACCACGTATTTTTTGAGATTTATAGGGTTTTATAAAAAAACCCCCAAAGAGTTTGATTAAATTAAAGCGCTTCTATAAGATGAGTCTATTGATATAAAAAGAGAACTGTTATGCCTTCTGTTGCTTTACCCTGGAGCCTAGTGACATTTATTTGCCCACACGCGACTGACGCTGATCCCCTGTCTAAAGAAGATGAAAGCAGGCTTCGCACAGCAGCGAAAGCCATGTTGGAGCAAAGTATTGAGGCTGGTCTGGATCCGCTGGCGGCCGATCAGGACGACATCATCGTGGGTCACCAGATGAACCTGACCGTCGACAGTGCCAAAAGCCGCACCGTCAGAAAGATTGCGAAAACGCACAAGCGTCGTGAAGGTGGGATCCTGACGGGATACCTGATCGCCGCCCAGAAAAAAGACATGCACCTACCGTTTGCCGTTGAACCAGTAGAGCGGTCTCGACTCACGCCGTATCTGGAATCGGTCGGCCACCAACCTCGCACAGAGCAAACCCTTTTCTTTAACAACCTCATGGATAGCGTCGAAGGGCACAAAGTCGGGTTGATTGAAGGCGGGACCGGAATTGGCAAAACGTTGGCCATGCTGGCTAGCGCCAATGAAGTGGCGCTTAGTCAAGTGACAAAGTGCAACATTTGCGTGCCGACTCTCTCTCTTATTTACCAATTTGCCGCAGAGTATGCGCGCTTAGCCAAAAACGCTGAGATGGCGCCACTGAAGGTGGTGATGGGGATGCGTGAGTTTGTTGATATTGAGGCGCTACGTAAGCTTCTTGACGAGCCAGATTACTCTCAGCATAAGGAAGCCGTTAACCAATGGCTGGAGGCAGGTGCTCCTGCCTCTGGGCGTGCGGAAAATATTCGCACGACGCACTTGGTGGAGTCGTTGTCAACCCTGGTACCCGAACTGCCCGTGAGTGAATTTAGGCTGTCACCGCTATCTGAGGATGACGAACCGGGGCTCGCGGTATATAAGGCGCAATTTGAGGATATCACCGACGCGCCTGCTATTTTGCTGACCACGCACGCGATGGTCGCTGTTGATTTGTTGTTCAAGCAGCGCCAACGATGGAAGAGCGGCGAGGCCTCTTCGCTCAGTGAGCGATTCCAACATGCTCTTGACAGCACTGACGCGTCGTATCACCCAGAGCTTTTCGATGAGTATCATTATCAGGTAGGGATGATAATTCGAGAGGAGAGACTGGGCCATCTCCCCTTTTACACCCACTTGTGGGTTGACGAAGCTCATTTGTTTGAGCAGAGTATCTCTAACGCGCTCAGTGATCAGGTCTCCCTCTGGGCATTGTTAAACAAGACCCGGGATGTCATGGGTGAGAGCTTTGTTAAACGCCACACCCTAAAAGAAAAGTTTGAAAAAATAAAGGCGCTGGCTGTTGAAGACACTATCGAGATTGGGGATGCCACGGAAGCGCAACTCTCACTGCGCACGCTACTAATGGGCTTTCTGGATGCGTTAGCCTCTTCCCGAAGTAAAGATAAGCACAAGCGGGCGCTTCGTGATGAAGCGCGAAACTTGGTGGACAAGCTAAATAAGCTTCACTACGGAATGATGGCCTTTTTGTCATTTTCACCGGTTCGTAAATATCCGCAGCTGCATGTCGGAAGCCGTTCTTTTGACAAGATGCTAAAGCAATTGTGGTACGCCATGGATGGTGCAGCGTGTGTGTCTGCCTCGTTGTATTACAAAAAAATGGACGAGGATTCGGCGTCGTATTACAAGAACCGCCTTGCTATCCCTGAAGAGAAGGCTAAAGAGTACACGCCTGTCATGCCATCATGGCATAAAACTCCGGTGAAACGCTTTTATCTCCCGAAGTCTGCGTTCCTGTTGCCGGTATCGCGCAGTGACAGGTTGTCTGACGAAGCCAAAGCCGCGCGCGTGGCGCAGTGGCTTCAGGCCAATGCTGAGTGGGTCACGCATATTCAGGCTTCCGCTGCCGGCGGGACGCTGGTGTTGTTAACCTCTCATGCCGACGCCACCGCTTTTTACGACATGTTAAAAGACAGTATGGGGATTGATGCGTCGCGTTTGGTCGCCGGATTGGGTATCCACTCGCTGAACGAACAAAAAGCAACATTTGTCGCCCGGTCGCTGCGTGGCGAGAAACCAATATGGTTGGCCGTAGGGTCAGCATGGACGGGTTTGGATATAAACGGCAGTCAGTACGGGATAGACGATCCGAGTCAGGACAACCTACTGACCGATCTGGTGATCCCAAAGTTGCCCTTCGGTTTGAACCGTACCATTTCTCATCGGCATTTTGTGAATCGCCAAGCCAATGGCAGCACCATCGAGGCTCTGGAGGCCGCAATGCTATTCAAACAGGGTATAGGGCGTTTGGTGAGACGTGAAGGACTCCCTTGCAATCGTCGCATCTGGTTATTGGACAACCGGTTGCATGAAAAGCGATTTAAGGGCTTCCTTTATCCGGTAACGCGGTTTATGGATACCTACACCACTAGCGTCATAGAAAGTGTCGAAGACCTATGACGGTGTAGTTTCCCTCAGTTGCTGCTGCTTTTGTGATGTTAGGGGCAGCAGTAAAAGGTTGTTTGGCGATGACGCAACCGCTATGCGTAAAATAAGAAGTGCGCCAAAAATTTACCTTCAATAAATGTGTGATATTTTTATGTCGATAGAGAATTAAATTTTAAGGACAATGTATGAACACTGAAAAGCCGCAGCGTGAAGACGAGATAAATCCCCCTGATGTAGCTAGCCCTGAAGAAGAATTAAGCAAGAAGGATGTTGTCATTATATTGGCGCTTTCATTGTTGGCATTGACGCTACCTTCGATTATTTTACATTTATGCTTATTCACTTTACCTGACATGCTTAATGACTGGTTTAATGTTGAATCAGTATTTATGAAGCTCCTCTCCTTTGTGGTTTCTGTTTTCGTTGCGTTACAACTAATCAAATTGACGATCATGGTACTTTTTAGAATGGGTGGCCCAATAATGCTCCTCGCAAAGCTTAGCCTTTTCATTGGTTTCTTTAGCATCATAGTAAGAGCTATTTTCTGGTAAGATTACCGGAAACTGCCACGTTTTCACGTGGCAATTGTTAACTGTGTCTGTCGTGGGGCAGTTTACTAACTCGAATGATACTTTTTATAGAAGGAATTTCACATGAATTCAATCAAACCCGTTGTGGGCTTTGTGCTTGGCACCTTATTTATTGTTTCTTTGGCGATATTGTTGACGCAATACAGCGCAGTCATGAAAGCTGCATGCTTTAGTTGTTGATAACTTCATAATGCTTTTATGTGGGTCTTATAACCCAAGTTTCCCACATCGCCCCGTCTGGCTTGCCTCGGGGCGTTGTTATTTTCAAACATCAATCACTTAGAAATCGTGCAGGATGTCAAATCAGCGTGTACACTGAAATGACACATTGGCTACATAGGGGTCAAGCATGCCCATTGAACGCTTCTTTGATGAAGACGACATCAAAACCCTCATTGACATGAACGCCGCGCCGCCTTACGGCCCGCGTAATGCCGCCCTTATCCTCGCTGCGAGTTACTGGGGACTCACGCCCTTCGAACTGACACTGCTGCGCCTGGAGGATGTTATGGATGCCTCGGGCGAGTTCTACCGCATTTGGACGTTGCCGGCACATGTGGCGTATACCGGAGAAGCGAGCCGACTCGACTCTTATGATCTTCTAACTTCATACATGTCTTGATGGTTTGTGCTGCCAGCAACGGTAGCAGTCTCCTCCAGGCACACCGATATCAGACCTATGTTTACTACTCAAGATGGTGCAAAGAAAAGCAATATCAGACACGTTTTGATATTTGATATTCGTGATATAATCAGTGGTGATGTAAAGTTTAAGGAGTTGCAAGTGCATATTGAAAAGGACATCAAAGAGGGGGCGGTGGCACGACTCGTATCGCTTTGTTCGCATATAAGGAATGATATTGATCCGTTTAGCAATCGTTTTTCTCAGGAACTTAAAAAAGCTCAAGATGAGCTTGCCGGTAAGAAGGGTAATTTCGATTTAGGCAGAGACCTCGTCAAACACCAACGTCACGGGATCATGATATCTATCTTTCTTGCTATCGTCATCTATCAAGAGATGGCTTCTGGCAGTTCGGACATTATCGCATTCCTACTTAGTCTCTTGTTTTTTTTGATATACAATCTTTCAACGTTTAAGTTAGGCCCTTGGTTAGTAAAGCGTTACCAAAAATACGCTGAGTTGCTCCACGCTAACTATCAGGCAAAAGGAAGGCCGTATGAGGATACGCGGAGATTTACCTTATATTTATCTGACCCTATAGAGGACGTCAATGTTGATTGTGCTGAAAAAATACACAAGGCCATGCGCAAGCTCGAACGCGAATCGTTAAACGAGGAGGCCTGGCTAACATTATCAAAAATGTTTTACCTCGGGATCGGTGTTCCGCCAAATCGGAAGTTAGGTCTTGGGATAGCTTATAACTTATTCTTGGCGAAACAGTCACGTGGAGCTGCCGTTATAATTATGCGTCATTATGAAAACTGCCTAAGTGACGACAACCATATTCATGATAATTTTGCCATTGTCGAGCAGGAGGGTCCCAGTGATGAAATGTCAAAGGTATGGCGTCATTATGGGATAAAAGTGAATTCGGATTTGGCTTACAAAGAGGGAATTGCAGGGAGGCATGCGGTGTCAAAATGGAGAGTGCGAGCATCCAAGTGTGAATCGCTGGTTAACAAAAAATACATGGAACACCTTAATAACTCTGCCGCTGAAACAGCTCGGCGACTGATATATTGTAATAATTGAGAATATAGCTTAATAAGCCTATTGATTTTTTAGGTTCGCGATATGGGAATAGAATTCCACTCATTCTAAATCAGGATACTCATTATACAAATATGATTCAGCATCGCTTTCCGTGAAGCTCCTCTCTATGTTGCCAAAAACAGCTTGGCATTGTTCAAAGAAGCCCTCTTTATCACTCACACTGTGTATGTCGATAATTGAGTCACCAAGGTTATGAGCAAAGTTAAATGGCGTGTTTCCCACTGCATACACAGAGCACTCACTGTCCACATAAAAAACGGTGCCCGGATAGCCATCTGGATCATGGGTGCGCAATAAAAAAAGCGCGCCCGTATCCCATTTATAAAAGATAAACCCTTCTTTTATAAGTCGGTTGTGTTCAAGTGACGCAGGATCGGTCGTGCCATTAAAGAGGTAATCTTCTTTTTCACGGGGCGTATTAGACACAAATCTACCACCTTCGAAAACAAAGCACTCCGCAAAAAAAGACTGGTATTCTTTATTCTCTACTACGTTTACATAATTCAAAATCATCCCCTGTTTTCGTATAAACACATTGTCGCATTGCGCACATAAATCCGCCTAAGGGAAGAGATTAAGCTACTGTTGTATCCTATGCTCATGACGTGATAGGCGAAGTCCTTTAGTGTGGCCACTCTCAAGTCTTTCGCATCGAGGGTGCTCTGCAAGGCACTATTCTTGTAAAACCATGTTCTACCGTTTTTGTGTGTGCCGCTATCAATCTCAATTGCTGTTGTGTTGTTTCGTAACGTGTTCGTGCTTGAGGCGGCAAGCCGTCTTACACCCATTTTTTGTGCAACATACTTTTTTATTGCGGCAAGTGATGGGATGTGGTCGTGTTCCATTCCATCATCCACAACTTCTCCCTTCTTTAGTGATTTAAAAGAGCCTACGTCAAAGAGTCTGACAGGAATATTTTGATCAGTGTCATAGCCTGAAAAGTCTTCGCTTGCAAGCCGAGACACGTCAAATCCTTCGCACAGTGAATTGGGATCTATGTTGCCAATATGTGATTCAACATATGCATACGCTTGCTGATATTGCGCGGTGGCTTCCTTGAGTTGATGGATTTCATCTTCACTCATGAAATCACCAGCCTCGATGAAAGAACGCATTTTTTCGCCAATCTCTGCGTTTTCTATTGCCACACCTGACATAAAGCCAATAACGGCTGATGTTTTATCAGGGTTTTTAATTAAGTATTTTTTGACCTTTTTTACTGCAAGCCTGGTTGCTAAGGGCCCGCCATGTTGCACGGCTTTTGTGATAACAAAATAGATGGCAGCGCCTTTGACACCTTTGCTTATAACACCCGTGTAAGCTGAGGACGAAAACAGCAGGAAGGCAGTTAGTATAGCCAATTTTACTTTCATATTAATTGAGGCAGATAAGAATTTTTTAAACCATAACATTTATGTAGTAAATTTTCAATATGGAAGTCATATTATTACATAGAGTAACATGGGAATAGAACCGCCAGCACTCACACTGGCGACTTTGGCATAACAGGTGCTGATTTAAGCAAATATATCTTACCGGTAGTCTGGGTTAGTTGGTATTCTTAACTGAGGTCTCATTTTTAAATCCACGACATAAACAATAATTCTTGTTTATATGATAACACAAAATCTATTTAAAGCTCTATGAATTCTTTTTTAGCTCCCGCTTGTCATCCCACTTAGCAAACTGATAAATGACAAAAAAACCAACGGAAACAACAGCTCCTATTTTCAACTCAGGAAGCGCCATCTCTTGGAACTCAGAATTGAATCTTGTTAAAAATGCTATAAACATCGACAATGGGATCGTGAAAAAAGCGATTAACTTTACAAAGTCAGTTCCAAAATTCTGATTATCTTTATTGCCTTCGAGGTATTTCTCAACTGTTTCCATGCGCCACCATTAATATATTATTACTTTGTTTTATTGCCAATAATTTGCTTTAAAGTTGCAATGCTATCTATGTGGGAATAGACTCGCATATGAGATGAACATGTCGTTTTGGGGTCGCACAGCTCATTTTTCGCACCATTCTCGGCTCCTTTAGGTTAGAGTTTGGTGCGTGTGGGGATAGATGTGTCTATACGTGATGAATTTAGCGATGTGGAGATGAAATGGGCCTAATACTCCATGGGTTTATATAATTCACATGGTAGAGTTTTGCCTATTTTGGAACACACTTTGCGCTGCAATAGGATATAGTGATTCAAGCCTCAAAAACCATATTATCTACAAAAACCTTGCAACTCTTCGAATGCGTGAGGTCCAAGACCTGATAGCTTTTTGCCTCTGTATATGACATCTTTGCCGTCTAACTGCAACTCTTTATTTTCAATAGCTGCTTGTAGTTTTAATTTACTATCAACATCGCACACCCAAACTCTCAGTGCACCCCTAACTCCTGTGGATAACTCATAATCCCAACGCTCAAAGTCCGTTATGGTTCTACTTACATTGCGGAGCATTCTCTTTAATACGCCCCGAGATATGCCCATAGCTGCCATAATGTTTTTAGGCTTTTCCCCCATCTCATTACGCCACCAGGCTTCCACTTCTTCAATTGTTCGCCTTTTAAGGACTCTTATATCCAAACCTGTTTTTTGAAAAAACTCACTCTGCTCCTCGGTTAGCTGAATTTGTTTTTCATGGATAAAGGGGTTTCTTTTTGATGAGGACTCGTTTTTCATGCTACTGAGCACCTTGCCCGCTCTTGCTTCTTCATCGGTAGCAGGCACCCACCCTTTCCATCCTTTCGGAAACAGTTGGTCACAATACGCTTTGAGTTCAACTTCACTTCTTAAGATGGTATCCGGTACAAAGAGAAGTGATTGATGTGACGATTTGTGAGTTAATATAATTGCCTTCATTGAAAAACGAACTCTGCTGTTTGTTATATTGTTATGTATTGAACCACATTTTAAATGTTGCCTCAATACATTTTGTGGGCTAAAGAAGCTGTCTATGATGATTAACACGTGTGAAATTGCCGGTTTTGCTGTCATCGCTCTCACTACTGCATCTAAGCTTCTTGTTTTTAATTTTTAGTTTTATATGGGAATAAAAATCGGATGACAAAATTGCCACCATCCTTTAATATAACCCCACGTCTCGGGACCGGGCGAACCAACCTACCTAAGCGACAGGGGGAAAAATGTATAAATCGCTTGTTGATATTGCAAAAATGATGACACCAAGGCCCTATTGGGGAACATCATATGAGTTAAGTGATGGGGACGCTAAGATCTGGATGGACAGGATGCGAAGCGGGGGCGTTTACTTCTCTGAGTTAACCCTTAAAATACCAGAGCAAAAACAATACAAAAGCGGTGCTCGCTGGTATGGTCGGGGAAAGGCTGGAGAGGACCGGTTGGAAGTATTGAATACTCTCTCCCACCATTACCCTGATAAAGGCTATGATGTCATACGAGACGAACAGCTTCGTTATATTATCTCACAAGACGAAGAAGAGATTATCTTCTCCAGTAATGTCTGTAATGAAAGAGTTAACCTCATCATTGACCATCACAACACCAGACGTATCGGGTGGGCATCCATTCATGATGAGGATGTTCACATAAGCGTTGTTGAACTAACCGTTGAGCAGTTTGAGAAAGAAAAGCGCTTCCGGCGGGAAGAGGAAGAGCGTGTGTCGAAGATGGCCTTCGACGTGGTGGCAAAAATGCATGAAGAAAACAATTAACAGAATGCGAATGGTATGTTTGATTTCCTAATGACAAAAAACATACTGTCAGTTCTTTCAATTCTTGCCGCACAGGATGATGTGTAAATAAAATCCAACTATTAGGAAATACCTAATGGTTCACCATGTGGGAATAGAGCCGGCCGGATGAGTGTGACTGTTTCGCAAATGAGTGGCCATGTTTGTGGTTTAAGAAGGTTCTGGGGATGCTCCCAGAACCTTTCTGTTGTTAGCCAATGGGTGAGCCGTCCGCGTGGTGCGCCTTAGTGGGGGAGCCTGGCTCTGGAGCGCAGCGAAGGACGAATCGATGCCGAGTGTCGACCAAGCCGCCCTGACTGAAAAGCGTGCCCGTAACCACGTTGTCGGTAACATTTGCGTTTTCTATGATTTGGTCCGTCACGCAGGCGGCATGAGGAGGTACAAGCTGCTTGTGGTCGACCAGTACTAATGCGGAATCAGCCTTTTTAAATGCATGTGATACCCAATGGTTAGGATCGTCATCAATCAACTCTGGATCAACGTAAATGAGTGTTTCCACATGGTCGTGAGCATACAAGATATCGATTAAGTCCTGCGGTATGGCTACCCGCCTGCTCGGTGAAATCAACGTCAACCTGATTCGCAGTGATGGCTTGTAGATCAAAGCCAATTCAACCATACGCATAATATCAATGACGGTGCTGTTGTATTCCTCTGTGCACCGGGGTGACGCTCCCATATGGAAAATCGCGGTGCTGTTGGTGTTGAAAATGTGATTTTGTTTCATGCCCTTGCGGCCGGTTTCATCAATGAGGCGCATAAGACCAAGGTTCTTTGATGCCTGTAACCGGGTAAGATCTTCCTCTGACAAATCGTGAGAAGAGCCTTTAAGCCAACCAATGACGTCACTGTAATCAACGCCAGGATTCCCCGTGACAGCGCCAACGACATGCGTAAGCGTATCGGCATCGATGTTGAATAAATGGCCGTGAGGTACGTGTTCAGCCAAGTCGAACAGGTACATATCTCTACCAAGCTTGAGATTTTTTAAATGCGCTGCCATGGATGCAAAATGCAGTGTGTTTCCTGTGCCGTCGACCACGATGTCACAAACTTGATGATCTCTTGCCATAGCATCCTCCCAGCACATAAGTGGAAGCCGGTTCATGCCAGGGAATGTATTTAAAATAAGTGTATTTTCTGCGTCAGGGAGTGCTGGTGGCGCATCATCCGTTCCTGTCGCCATCGCCTTGGCATGCTGAGCCAGAGTTTGCCAAACCGTTGAAAATCCGCCTTCCTGTATAGCGGAATTCAGCGCCTGAGATAAAGGGATGCGGTGTGTCCTTTTAATGGCCTTTGCGTCTTTCCTGAACTGACCGAGTGTGCGGCCAGAAGGGACTCTGAGCCTGTTGATATCAATAGGGGGTGCCATATCATTTTTCCTTTTAAATGATAAGCCGGGATCTGCGCAAAACGAAATTGTTGCGCTAACCTGGACTGCTGCGTCCTTTACCGGCTGGATTAGTCGGATGGCTTAGTGTTAAGCCGGAAGACATTATATCACATGTTTTTATATAGTTGGCTGTCAGAGGGAGAATAAACGATAAAAAAACAGACGGAAACAACAGGCCCTATTTTCAACTCACGAAACGCCGTATCTTGGAGCTCTGGATTGAATCTTGTTAAAAATCCTATAAACATTGACAATGGGATCGTGAAAAAAGCGATTGAATTCACAAAATCATATCCAAAATTCGGATTGTCTTTATTGCTTTCAAGGCAGTTTTCAACTTTTTCATGAGTCACCATTAACATGTCATTGCTGGACTAATTGGCTTTGTGCTCTGACAACGAAAAGTGCTTATACTACCATCTTTCGTAGGTACGTGTTGGACACGATAATGAAAATCATCAATAAGTGAGTATTCATCACGCATTTCATCGACGACAACATGCTCAGGAATACGCACATCGAAATAGTATTTAAAATCAAAATGTGTCACTAAAGCCTTTTCGCCATTCAAGGAGATAACATCACCTCCTACAGGTATCTCTCTACTAAAAGCGAATACGCTTTTATCGATAAAAAGCTGTTCCATCCCGTATATTGATAAACTTTTATTACTCAGAGGGTCTACTGGGGCCCTCATTCCATTAATCTCTCCCAGACTGATAAGAATGCGCTCTTTATCGGTTAGCTTGTTGTAGCGAGCCACTTGCGCTTTATATTTATCGATTTCTTCATTGGAGGTAAATGCCGAGCGCCAAGCACCATCGGATATATCCTTAATAACCGAATATGCTGGATTTTGAGAAATGTCGTCAGCGTTTATTGATGTTAACAAGTCTATGAGCACGCAATAGCCCACAATGGACTTTATATCGCAAGGGGTCCAATGTTTTTTTAGCAACAAATGCAATAGGTTTTCATGCATGGTTAAATCGCTTTCAACTAATTTGATGTTCCCATTGATGACTTTAAGCTGAAGATTTTCTTTTTCAAAAAGAGTCGCTGATGATATAACTAAAACATTTTGTCTTGCTGCCATCAGGTATTTCACAAGATCATTGAAGTAAACGATATTCATAGGAAGTTTTCCATTATCAATCTTTTTTTATTACAACATGTTTGTTTTGCTGTGTCTATGCAATTGACGGTATGGGAATAGAATCGCCGAAAATTTTTCAACTCAGCATTCACCAATTACACGCGTCTGTATGCCTACATCTAAATTTAAAGCTTTTTAATAAAATTTATGTTATTATATTGAAACGTCACTACGGTGCGTTGGCCTCCTGCCAGAGCTAATCCTCGACTCAAAGGAAATTTTCTGACAACCATGCTTTTACTTTATGGTTTGTGAGTTTTTAAACGAGGTGTTGTAATAACTCACAAACAGAAGAATGGAGTAGAGTATGAAACACATCAATTTTATTAACGGTGTAGATAACTGTGGTTTTCACGACTTTGTTACGCTGTACACAAAAAAAGAATACAACGAATCGGTTGCTGCAATAAAAAAACTCCTCAGTGACAATGGCGTAAAGATAAAAACAGCTAATTTAAAAGAGCTGTTATCACGTTCCATAGGGTTCAACTCTGAGGCACACTTACTGTCTTCTTTACCCATTGCATTTAAAGCAATGGACACTGTATACAAATTCAACAAGGCGTTAAATCAAACAGTTCCTCAAGCAGTAGTCTTTTCGATGTTGTCATACCGATATGGTGAGGACTCTATTTACTTACACTATCAAGGTGAAGATTTCCCAGGAGATGAAGGTGAATTTATTGATGTTGTTGAAAGACAGGCTGAAGCAAAAACGGAAGGGACAGAGTATGACGTCATAAAAATCCGTGGCTCTATTTATTTGTATGATGATCATTTTGATATGTACCCTAAACATTGGGCCCATGGATATCAAAGAGCATCGATGATCACTGAGCTTTTTCCGTCGTTTTCAAGGTTAAGAAAAATAACAGGTCTTGTGGATGAATCTGAAGAAAGTCTGGATAGCCATATATTATCAGCCGCAAGAAAAAGAACCGTTTCTTTAGAGTCTGTGTTTGATAAGTTGGAAGACGAGGAGGCGGGGGTGCTCGAAATTGATAGATATGAGATGAAAGATAGGGATTTTGCTTTTATTGCTTCTGTTTTAGCAGGAAGAGCCAAGAACTTAGGATTGGACGTCGTTGATGAATGTTTTATTGAGCAAAAAGAGCGCAACTTTGAATTTTCAGGTTTCTATTCTTGGATGGAAAAACAAAAAGGTCGCGGTGACGTTGTTTCTGATTTTGCAAGAGATATGCTTAACGACAAAAGTTTTCCAAAATCAGCTAAAAGCCTTAAAGAGGTTTTAAACTACTTAAAAAGCAACTCACCTTTTCATTATATTGATGACGAGGTTGAGATTGCCGTTCGCACATCTTGGATAGAATTTGTTTCACATGAAAATTAATCTAGGTCGATCAGATTTGAACACATTAATTTGAGAGACAACGAAAATGCAATGGAAACTTGACCTACATTGAGCTAAAGAATGATAAACGAACACAGACCAAAGCTAGCATGGACACTATTCACTGTAAGCGTTTTGTTATCACTAATATTTGATTGCACATCGAGACTATTTGCTGCCGATTTTTATGCTGGCGGTTTAAATGAAGATGTATGGTTTGGCTTACATATAACCGGTTTTCTTGGTCTTATTTTATTTATGGGTAAAGCTCATGCCAATTTTGAATATATCAAAAGATTAACAAAGCATTTGATGCCGGCCGTTTTATTTTATCTGGTTTCGATATATGGTTACGTTTTGGTTTTAGGCATAGACTCATTGTAATTTTGCGCAACCAGTTTTTAAATGCGCACAAAGGCTCTCACTTCGTCCGGGGAGAGGATGTTGAAATAATGCGCATAATCGCGACATAAAAGAAAACCGCAAAGAATAAGGCTAGGCTAAATGACAGAGTCACCAATGACCAAGAATAAGGGCCAAATGAGCAAGCTCCACTCCTACACATCACCTCAGTTGGCTCTGTTGTTAAGAGTAACCAGATAGAAATTAAAACGAAAGCAGCTACAAAAATAAGGCCAATTGAGCTTAAACAAAAAAGGTCTACTTCTTTGTCTTGTTGAAAACGATCTCTGTATCTATCGCTAAAGGCCCTCCATGATAAATATATAAAGCCAACAGCGCCAGCCAGGCAAAACAAAGTGAGCAAATAGTTAACAGCGACATTCAATTCCACAATAACATCTCATATACAGCGCTTAGATGCACATAAAGTGTATCTACAGCTTTACTACTTTATTGAAACAGTGCGGAAGCATTAGTTCCACCTGAAGTAAGGTTACTTTTGAACGATGACATTAAACCTCAAATGCTCAACTTGTGCCTGAGTGAATACTACGTCACAAAAAATCACTTGGCGATTCGAATAATGTTGCTACTGGTTGAGAAAACATAATAACCTGCTTTGTTTATTAATTTGTTTTACTGTTACATAAAAACGAATGTATTTCAATGCCATCGAAATGGCAACTGTGAAGCGCTTTCATGAAGTTGCGGGTAAGTACTCGGCGTTTCATGATTCAGTTATGGGAATAGAAACGCCAGCCCGGGAAATATCGCCCTTTTAGCTCATAATGCATTACCGGAGCATTTCTCATCCATACTTCCTGTCATCAAACCTATGTGATTAACTCAGGATGATATGGCAATGACATATGGGAGCCGAATTGCTATTTCGTGTAAAATCATCAACAGGTAACAAAAACATTATTGTGTGATACTATTTGCAAGAACTCGACACGAAAAAGGAATTCATATGTCTCGTGCTAAAATGCATTTTCTAGGGTGTGGGAACGCCCATTCTAAAACATTGGGTAACAGTTGCGCCGTCTTTGAGTCTGGCCGCTGCCGGCTCGTCATCGATTTTGGCTTTACGTCCTTCCATGCTTATCGAGATCATTATCAAGAAAATCCTGAAGCCATTTTCATCACGCACGGACACTTGGATCACATTGGTGGTCTTGAGAACCTATTCTTTAATGCGTACTTCTCTGAAAAACCACCTATAAAATTATATACGCCTGTTAAATTAGTTGCTGTTGTCCATGAGAGATTGGCGTCACTTGAACACGCATTGGCAGAAGGGGATTCAAATTTTTGGGATGCATTTCAACTTATACCTGTGTCGGACACTTTTTGGCACAATGGTTTAAAATTCAAGGTGTTTGAAAATCGCCACCATCAAATGGGGTTCAGTTTTGGACTGTCATTACCTGGACGTTTTCTGTACACTGGTGATACTAAACCAATACCCGAGATCATTAACACCCTGGCGTCACAAGGTGAGGTTATTTTCCATGATTTATCCATGTTCGATCAGCCAAGTCACACTTATATAGGTGAACTTGATCGATATACGAACAACGTACTCTCACGCTGCATTTTTTATCATCTTGCAAACAGTGATGAACAGAAGTTGTGTGAAGATAAGGGGCTGCGCGTTGTCAGGCCTGGTGACACATTTAAGCTATAGGAGATAGCGTTTTGAACGACACTTATTTTGTTTGTTATTCCGTCAATAAGCAACTCTATGACCGCACGGTGACTCTTGATGCATCGTATACCGGTGCCGAACTTGTTAGTGCTTTACGAGCAGCTGTTCACCCAGATACCCAGCCAGATCCAAGTGATGGATGTAAAGGACAGTGTTCCGCCGACTGCGTGATAGTGAACTTTATAAAGCTATAATAAATTTACTGTGTGGGAATAGAACTGCCTATCAAGGGGACAGAGGCCAAGTTGACGCCTGACGTTCCACCAAAGCAACACACTGTGTATTTGGATTCGATTGAGTCTACAGTTGTTAAATTTAATGAGGAGCCCCCTTAATGTATGGGAGTAAATATGTTGAATTTTATTGCTAAAAAAAAGCGGGAATGCCATCACAGCAAAACGGTAAAACTAGACCTCTATCTATTCCTTTACTTTGTTGGTGGACTTTTAACGGCACCTTTGTTGTACAATGTTATGATGTATCAAATGGGAATCGTTAACACTTGGGGTAATGGTGGAGGACCGATTAATACGCCGTCCCGTGATATGTGGTGGGCAACAGTTGGCTTATTACTGTTCGGGTATTATCGTGCATCAATATTATCAGCATCACTATCTTCACATAGCGTCATTTATTGCTACGACCATAATGGCACACCCACGTTAAGAGGCGTTTTCAAGTGTCCTTTAATCTTTTTGCATATTCTCGTGGTAACCATCTCATGCGTAATCCATTATGCAGTGACATGTTCCCCCTCTATTATCATGCCTTGAATAATGTGGGAATAGACGTTTTACAATTATATAGGTCGACGAAAATTTGGCGGAATGGAAATTGATACAACTCGTGTGCACGAGTATAATGGAAATATAACTAGGCACCAAGGAAAACAGTGAAAGCACTTCTTGCCACAATAATTTTGACGATTTCTATTGCAGCTTGTGGGAAACTTCAAGCTCCAGCGAGTGATCTCGTGGCCCCTTATAGAGACAGTATTATTATTGATGAACTGGGCAATGAGATTGTTGGCCAATATGTTCTTGTAGCACTTAAAGAAGAGTCTAGTAATAAATCAGAAGCACTTAAGCTAGCGAAACTTATCGATGGGTATGTTATTGGCAAAATTGATGAGCTTAACGTATGGCAAATAGAAGTGAACGCGGAGTCTATACAACAGTTAAATTCTTTGGTGATGATTCTGGAGAAGGAGCCTACCGTTCGTTACGTCATGATAGACTCCAATATTTGATTTGGTCTTTCCCCATCTTATCAGCGATGGCGTGATGGCAATATATCGGAGTAATCGCCATATAGGAATAAGGCCGGTTGCAACCTAAATGTAGGCCACGGCATCTGTTGCATTAACTTTGATACGATGGCGCGTAGATGTCGGTGATAGAGGATGCGAACTCGCGGGTCACTTCAACGCCATGATCGCGAAGTAAAGGGATGACCTTTGTTCTTTCATTCGACTTCAATGACTGCAAGTCAGACTCGTGACTCAACAGGCGAAGTGAATCTCTTTTTTTCTCAGCTGTCACACTGGCGACAATCGGCTCTAATTCCTCATGCAGCTGAATCAGTTTATTTTTTGTTTCGGACAAAGATATCAACGAAAACAGGCTTCCTAAACTGTCAATCAGGCTGCTATCAACCATCATATCCATCGCGAAATCAATCGTTTCCATCAGCGTGCTGTGCTTGATTTCGCCCCAGTGCAATTGCTGCTCACTCATTCTTTGTTGAAAATCACTGAGTGCTTGATTAACCTGCTCTGTTGCATCCGAAGCAGAAAAGTTTTGAATGGTAGAAACCGAAGAGATTAGTTTGCTGTCCGTTACGGCATCCAAAACCTCAAAGCTCTCAGCTTCGCTCAGACTTGTTATAGCGCTCTGAATGGCATTTAATGCGTTCTCGCCGCTCACTGCCGCTTTTTCCGTTAAGTCGAACAAGGCGATAAGCATGGCGTGTTCTTGCTCTAATCTAACGAGTTTTTCAGCATCTGGTCCATTGAGCATTAGCTCTCGGGCTGACTCTAAGACCAATACACGAAGAGCATCATCTTGTTCCTTGTGAGCGAGTGACAGCTTACGGCTTAAATCCTCTATACTGTTATCCATCGATGTTTTTCGAAATAGATATGGAATGCCCGCGAAAAGTTTTGACAGGAAATTGCGATTGCTGAAGGCATCAACGTGGGTTTTCAAGGCGCGTTTATAAGACGTTATTTCTTTTTTTAACTGCGCCACTTTAGTGTTAATTCCACTAATTTTACTTTTGTAGTTTCGTACGTGATGCTCAATATTCACTTGTTATCTTCCCTGGTTGAAAATTACAAAAACATCATGCCACACAATAGTGAAGCATGGCAAGAAACGCTTATCAAGAGGTAGTCAGTGATCCTTACAAGATAAGTTTGGAGTGTGACGAATAACGACAACCACCATCAAAATTCCGCCAAAGAGACCTAAAAGAGCGACTTTCAAAATGTGTTGCAGCAGAGATAACGCTCTCTATGTCTTTGTGTTTAATTTCGTAAAATAGATTTCGAGTGCAATGAAAACTAATTTTGAATAAAGATGGCATCTTTACCGCAAGGTAGTTTATTCCCGTCACCGTCCAAAACATAATCTGGCACCGGCAGATCTGAGTGAACTGATGTTCCTGTCATGGTTTTTCCATCAGAGCAGGTGATCATTCCTAAATAAGTTGACGTTGAATCATTGTATTTATCGATCACCCAATCTATTGTTTGTGGCGAGGTCGCAATGGCAACCATTGCAACAAAAAGTAATGCGTTCGATTTATTTGAATTCATATAAACCCCTAATTGTTTGGCCATACTTTAACATGTTTTATGTGGCACTTAAATACAATAGCATAGAAACAAGTGCAAAAATTCACTTTACATGGACACAAATGTCTATACAATAGACTCAAGTGACTATATGCGGAGGTTTTATGATTACAAGCACACAACAACTTTTGGCTGCTGAAAAGAAAAAGAGGTTGCTGGTGGGAAGTGGCAATAAAGATGCTGCGGCCAGTATAGAATTAATCGAAGCTGAGATCTCGGAGTACCACCGCAAATCAATAGGCCCTTTCTCTTCAGAACGCATACAGAGCTTAAAGGATCTTCTCGCAATACCCGTGCACTTTCGCCTTGCGAACAAAATGACATTGGAAGATTTCGCTAAGTTGGCAGGGGTAAGCAGCAGACAGGTGCAGCGGTATGAGGAGAAAGGCTATCAAAACTGTAGTACCGGGACATTTCACAGTATCATTCATAACCTCGGTTTGAGCGTAGTGGGTAATGTTAGCGCAGCATCAGAATTGCCATATCTACCTGAAGATAAAAAGACCTCAATAGAAGTCCTCATTGCCATCCGCAATACCCTTGCCGAACGTTTTCTACTGATGGATAACACGGAAAAAGACAGCTATATGTCAACGGTTAGCCAAAGGGTGGATGGAGAGAATACTCGCTTGTGCTACTTCCGACAGGTCGCAAATATTGATTTAGATTCTCCGTACCCATGCTATCGCCCTGTGGATCTTGCTGTAGAGTTCGAAGTGTCTTCAGAAGGACGTCTAAGCGGGAAGTTTTTTGTTCCGAAAAAAGAGCCCGAGTGGGCGCAGAAAGCCATTGACAATGCAATGAGTATGTTTGATTCGATGGGGCATCGTGTAGAAAGCTCTCGCAAATTGCTTGGTGACATGGTTTACACGATAACATTTTGTGATCATGTTTGCGAGGAAACGATTAAGAATATCGAGCTTACATTTCACGCACTGCGCTTTAAGCCGTCAGGCATTTTTGATAATTTAGATGCACTGAGCGCCAACCAGCGATTTATTAAAAAACAAAACGCGGCTGATTGATTGTCTTTGTGAGCTCTGTGTATGTCCATTGACTAATGGTTTCTTGGCCATTATTATGAGAAAATATTCTATCAAAGGTGTTTTTTTTACACCTTTCAGCGAAATGTAAAATATGGAACTTTTGTGAATTCGCCTAAAAAACAAAAATGGACTAAAGAGCGATGTTTGACATCCGCTATGAAGTATACCTCTCGAAGCAATTGGGCTGAAGGGGATAGTAGAGCATACGGTGCTGCTTATAGGCACGGTTGGCTTGAAGACTGCTGTGCGCACATGCGTAAACCAAAGCAAAAATGGACTAAAGAGCGATGTTTGACATCCGCTATGAAGTATACCTCTCGGAGCGCGTGGAGCAAAGGAGACAAAAAGGCTTATATTGCTGCTCAAAGGTACGGCTGGCTTGATGACTGCTGTGCACACATGCGTAAACCAAAGCAAAAATGGACTAAAGAGCGATGTTTGACATCCGCTATGAAGTATACCTCTCGGAGCGCGTGGAACAAAGGTGATCAAAAGGCTTATACTGCTGCTCAAAGGCACGGTTGGCTTGATGACTGCTGTCAGCATATGCGTAATCCAAACCAAAAATGGACCAAAGAGAGATGTCTGAGAGCAGCCAAAAAGTTCACTACTCGGAGCGCTTGGAGTGAAGGGGATAACAATAGTTATATTGCCGCAATAAGAAATGGTTGGTTTGAGGAATGTTGTGCGCACATGCAAAGCCCCCAAAATGGTTGGCGCCGAAAGTGGACTAAAGAGCGATGCTTGACATCCGCCATGAAGTACACCTCTCGGAAAGCATGGCGTGAAGGGGATGAAAATGCATACCGTGCTGCTCACAGGTACGGTTGGTTTGAGGACTGCTGTGCGAACATGCAAAGCCCCCAAAATGGTAGGCGCCGAAAGTGGACTAAAGAGCAATGCTTGACATCCTCCATGAAGTACACCTCTCGGAGCGCATGGCGTGAAGGGGATGAAAATGCCTACAGTGCCGCTCACAGGTACGGTTGGTTTGAGGACTGCTGCGCGCACATGCAAAGTCCCCAAAATGGTAGGCGCCGAAAGTGGACTAAAGAGCGATGCTTGAAATCCGCCATGAAGTATACCTCTCGAAGCAATTGGGCTGAAGGGGATAGTAGAGCATACGGTGCTGCTTATAGGCACGGTTGGCTTGAAGACTGCTGTGCGCACATGCAAAGGAAAAGGTTGATTTTCAAATCTCCTCGCCAACTGCGCTTTCGCTAATCAGTTGTGGGATGAAAGTGAAAGAGGTGAGCTGACAGCGCTTCAAGACGGCCGATTCCATTTGCGTGAATGATGTTAGATTTGGATGTGTTCACATTGCTATATCCATCAAAATCTACGGCGCTTGGATGCTTCTCTACATGACCAATTAATCAGGAGCCAAGGGCTTTTTTGACTTAACCTCAACAAATAGCGGCGGTGAGTTGTGTTACTGTTATCTAATCTTCTACCACGTTGTCTCGTGATTTGTAATTTTTCGCGTCCTCCGCGCGATAGCAGACCACTCTATCGGAAGCTAGACGACAAGCCGCAACATACATATCTCGCATGGCTTCGTCTTCAAACGGAAGGTCGTAGGCGACAAACATCGGCTGGTGTTGCTTTTCTGGCGGTAGACTCAAGTCGGCTTCTGGCCATACAACAAAATCTCCCTTAGATGTAGAAACCACCATTCTTGTTCGCCCCCAACCATTCAGACGGAACTGACGCGTGGTTACGGGTGTCCTTGGAGCATAATTTTCACCTTGATGTGCAACATTTCTGATTACTTCGCTAGATTTATCAAAACGTTCCGATGAAGCTTCACCAAAAGCACCTATCGTGGCGACTCCGCCAAAACAAAGTAAGTTGAAAATTTCATACGTTTGCCTTTTTTGTTTTTGAACTATGGAGAAGTGTCTCTATTTATTACGCTTCCACCCTTGCATCCCAAGCTGTTCAGAAATAAAGTAAGGTTTGCCTGACAAGCTGACTGTATCTTGATTTAGTTTTAGATAAAACACCGATGAAAATAAAACTCCTGGATGCCCGCCATCTTTCCACTCAGCCTGTAGCGACCAAACATCATCCTTGAAGTGCTCTATGTTATCAAATTTTAGAGAACCACCAGTGATGTCGAAGTTTTCGTTGATATATTTTCCCACAAAGCGTTTAGATTTAGTTTCGTGATGCTCTGCATTCTTCACGATCGATGCTTGCAACGCACCAGTAACATTTTGCTCATTGTTACCGTGAGTTGCTGCGCATATTGCTGTGGAAAACATCAAGGGTATTGCTACGAATGTTCTTAATATCATAGTGAATGAACTCATTTTAACTTGTGAGGTTTGCTTTAACCATATTTTTTGTTTAAATCGTTGCTAGTTTAAACACAAAGAGAGAAGCTATTCAACATAAATAAAATATATTGAAATTGTCTTGGCCAGATGAGTATGCTTAGTCGTTTTATTAGTGGAGGCATCAGCGCACTCGCCTCGCTCCCTTAGCTCATCATTGGTATACTATGACATGTTGGCCAAACCATTTCTTCTGATGCGACGTTAATACCCTGTAATAAAACTTGCTGTCGAGACCGTATTACCCAATCACCACTCGCATTAGTAATGGCGGGAATAGTGTTGTGTTTCGGAGCCTGAAGCAACAAGCCACCATGTGTTAATAGAGGTGTTATCGCCACGCCTGCGAGCGAGTTGTTAGCATCAGGAATGTGAGCGAAACGTCCTACATGCCATTTGCGATGTTGTGCATTATCAGCCAATGTGAGCCAATCTATAGCGTATTGCTCTGACGCAATCAAATGAGGCGCTTGTATCTTGCCTTGATCGCATAAGGCCATTATCGCGCGCATGTGTCGCGCAAGCAGCCAATTGTATTCTGGTGCTGCCGATTCTGTTACCATGACTAAAATTGGCCTTTCAGTCGATAGCGTCTGAGGCTGCAATGGTTCTGAACGCGAAGCGTTAAGCTTTTGTGTTCGGGAAAACTCCTTAATTGTTGCCGATAAGACCTTAACAACGTGTTCCCATTGTTGCTCGGTTGAGCTGGTAGCAAGCGTGCCGTAATGGTAATTGACACTGTTAAGCGCTTGCGTCCAACGCGCCCGCAATTCGTATGTTAGCCTGCCATCTTGCCCATTCTCTATTGCTCTCGAAAAGGTAAGTTGTTCATGCAATGAATCTGGTGTTGCGGGCTCATCTAGCACTTTCAATGTGTCTATCGCAATGTCTAATAGCGCGCTGGCCCGGCTATTCCACAAGGCGCCTTCTGTAGCGTCATAATCTGATGTTATGGCAGGATCATAAAAGGGGCGCGTCCACGGTGACAGCATGTCGTCCGTAGTCCATTGTCGCTTTTCAGGCACGTCAATCAACGAGGGTGTAGCCTTATCCTCGAATAGTGATGGCGTATGCGTGAAATCCAACACATATAAAGGTCTATGTGGGTCTTTTTTCTCTCGTAGCAGCGCTAAATAATCATCAAAACGCGATGTGGTGCACGTTAAAAAACCACCATGTGTTGCTATTTCCGGCAGCGCCCATCGCATCAGGGCATCATTATAGTCTTCCTGACTTCCCAGGACGCCAATACCATCATTTAGCCGGCGACGTGTTATGAGAGACCAGTCGGCCACCCCTTCCCTTTCAATATATTGATAGTATCTATCTATACCAAAAGCAGTTTCCAACACGCTGTTGGTGATGCCTATAATAACGGGTTCAGATAGTGTAGGTGCATAATCGGCTACGGCTGAAATAAGCTCTGCACCACGACAAAGCGCTTCTTTGGTGCGCAGCTCAAGAGGTAAGGTTTCCCAATAATGCCGTTTAGGATCATGTAAGACCGTTTCGTGATTAACCGCTTCAATAGGTATGTCTGGAAGCACGGCTTCTGACCATGTGACATAAAGTGCGTTCCAACTGACGTATCCAAAGCCTTTTGCAATCAATGTTTGACTGTCATGCAGGGATGTCTTAATGCCACAGTCTGAAAGGGCGCGTTTGAGCTTTTTCGCCTCGCGTTTAGCCAGCGAAAGGGAGCGATGTAGGTGCATGGTGTTGTCCTTACTAGTTCGCGATGTTTTGATGATGGGTGCTCTCATTACCACACTCGACATCGCAAATTGGCAAAGTCAACCGTGTTTATGTGATATTCAGGTGTCCTCAGACTGGCTACACGAAAAACGTGTTGAGAGCAGCATGCGCCCTGTACGCAGGATTAATATATGATACACAAATATATTTTACAAGTAGTTTTTCAGCGAGAGTAGGGGCTATTAGAGTGTAGAAGGCAGAGACAACAAGGTGCGCGCAGCTGATTGGCCACCTATTTATACTCAGGGAAAGTTTAGCTACATGCCCGGCTCGCCTTTTATGAATAGGCGAATGTCTGCCTTTAGCTATCGCTACTGATTACCTTATCCTCTCCTGGGTTGGAGAGAGCTCTATCCCCGAAACCAGAAATGTCTACAGCAATAGATATAAGCGCAATAGATAAAGATGCTATAAAGAACAAAATGACCGCAAGCAGCGCTTTTCTGAAACGCCCAAGACTTTCCTGACGTTCCGCTTTTAGTGCTTCAAAATTTATATCGGAGTCCATAGTGCACCCTTGAATGAATTGTTTTTACTTCTTGTTTGCATCGTTGTTCTTGATGCGTTTCTTAACAGAGAGCGCACTAAGCATTAAGCCTGTAATGATAATAGCAACCCCGAATAACATCTGTGTTTTAGAGGTAAAACTTCCAGAATTTAGCACTTCATTTACTGAGTTTTCACCTATTGCGGCTAATGTCATGAAAGCTCCGAAAATAAGTATAAAAAAACCTGTGAAAAATGCCACTTTAAGCTTTTCATTTGTCATATTTTACCTACCAAATGTTGATTGGGTTACGCTCTTAATGGGACGATAACACAAAAAACTGAAAATGGGTATTCGGATTGTTGTGTAGAATAATACAAAGCATTTCTCAACGACCAAGTTTGTTTGCTTACAGACCCGTGTATGTTAACCATTGAGAATTTTTATCCCAGAGGACTCAACAACACTTCTTAGAGTGTAACGAAGCTCTTCCGCCATTGATTCGTTAAATTCCCGATTTCCGGTGATGGCTTGATGGACAGGTTTTAAGTCATCCACACTTGCATTATCAATCGAACTTAGTCGTAAGCCGTGTTTTGACATGAGTCTTAATGCATCTATTAACAAAAACTCATCTGCGCGATTAATGGTAACGCCGCCTTCTGGAATTGAGACGCCTAGTGCTAATAATATGCTGCGTGGTTCAAATTCACTTTTTGACTTAAAACCAGAAATTTTATTTTCCCGAGAATCGGCCATTATCCACTCCTTCTTTTACGTTTTGCATATTCGTAATATTAATTTGATTTCACACGTTAACCCGCCCCCCTTAATTATGCACCGCTGAGACAGCACATGACACCAGATGCTTCGGTTGAATCACATAAAGGAACGATGGCGTTTTGTGTTTCAGAGTTGTGCTTTTCATTGATAGCATCGCACAGATTTTTATCTTCAACATGAAATAAAATGTTGCCTGACTCATCAATGATCAACTCTTGAGCGCCCCAAAATTCAGGAGGTGAAATTGAAAGTGATGGCTGAATTATTGTGTTTTGTCCAATTGATACAAATGTTTTCTGTATGTTGTCCATGCTCTCTCTAATGCCCTCTAGCTGTTTGAAATTTGCAACTTGAGCATCTGTGTAAAAAAAGGTGCCCCATCCCGATGTTGGTGCGCTATGGGACCACAACAAGCCTAAGATGAATGCGGTTGAAATGGCCTGGGTGGCGGCCGAGATTTTCCGCGATAGGGAACCTACGGCTGAAATGTAGAGCGAGCCCAGCACCAAAGCAAAGTAGCCTAATGTTCCTGGGTCGCCTTTTTCTGATCCTAAAAACCAAATAGGAACAAAAATAAAGCATCCTGTCATAGCGATCAGGTTGGCCAAAAATCGGCTTACCGAACTTGGATTTCGCTTAAAGTAACTAATAAGCTCATTTACATTAAGGACCGCTGCTGTTTCTTTAGCCGGAGAATCCGATGATGAGCTGTCAGTGCAAAGTTCGTGATAAGAGCTAAGGTTTAATGTCGCTGCCAGAGACTGAGCGCTTTCAACTGTTGTGTTTGCACCAGATTCTATACGCTGAATAGTACGCTTTGAGAGCCCTGAATACTCCGCAAGTAATTCTTGAGACCATCCCTTTTGTTCTCTTAGCTCTTTGAGCAGTGTGACGGTGATATATTTCATAACAACCCTTTTTCTGTTAATCCTAATAACTCTATATTACCATTGCCTTGCAAAAAGAGTGGCGTCACACTGGCGACATCGTAGCGACAAGCAATGAAATACCTCAAGCTCTTTGTTATATTGTATAACAAAGGGCATTCTTGCTCAATACTGTTTAATAAAGATGTGATAAGATGTGGATAACAAACATCAAACAAGGACGAAAAGGACGACCCCATGAAGCTATTTGTTCCGGTTGTTGGCTCTGAGCTTAAATTATTAAATGAGACGACAGTGGCACTTAAAAATGCAAAACAAAACTCTCGATTTATTGACAAGATAACGGGCGTGGCGGCACCATTGCCTGGAAAGAATGTTAATCTGACATTACCCAAAGGTACGCTTTTAACGGTTGATCGCGTTTACGTTCGTCAAGGTGCAGGTGCGGATTTTAACAGTCTTACTTTTAAGATTGATGCCAACAGCGAGGCAGGGATCCCTAAAGGGCGTTTTTTCTTATCTGTTGATGTTGTCAACACTTTAGATGTTGAAGTGGTCACAGCAAGCCCTGAACGCGTTATGGTTGACAACATTTGGGCTTTGCGCTCAATGTATTGGGATAAAGTGCCATTTAAAGAGCGTGTCAACAATGTATATCTGGATTCGCTTTTTGAAGATGTTTTGTCAAGACCCTCTTTATGTGATGGCGTTCTACTTTGTAATTTGAAGAATGAACACGAAATGTTTACGCGATCGCTGACGGCATCGCTAAAGAAGGTTGGTATTGATTCGCCTTCCGAGGTGGTGTCACGAATACGTCCTCTTGTTGATGAAGAAGAGTTGGATGTGGTTGAAGAGTATGTTTCTCAAATAAATAAAGCCTACCGTGACATTAATTCCGTTATGGAGCAAGACGATTATGAAGCGATATATGGGTTTTCCATTTACCAAATTGGCTGTGAGCCGGTCATTTTGCTTAATGCAATTGAGCGACCTGGCTTAGCTTGTTTAAAGGTTCTAGATGACGCATACAAAACGTTGGTTTATCACATTATCAAAAGAGAGTCTGAAGATGGCAGAGGGGAGCATTTTGACGGTTCACGTTGCATTAATAACCATATAGTTGAACCTATTAGCAAAAGAGATACTTTTGGCCGCTATTATTACAGATCAAACCACACCCCGAGATCTCTCATTATTAACGCTTCTCACACGAAAGGGATAATCCCGCTTGAATCATTCAGCGAAAACCTTTTCACTCGAACGCGAAACGTTGGATATGGTCACGAAATAATTTACCATACCAGTAATGGCGAGCGGCTCAAGCCTGCGGATTTAAGAAAGTTGGTTAAGTAGCAATATATCGATAACGCTCAATCCTCCCTAACACAAAAAAGAGATACATCACATGGAACATGAAAGCAAAACTCACATTTTATTTTGCATCCCCACAGCCGAAGGTGCGATGGGCCCGTTGCCTCACTTTTTTGCCTTACCTTTAGTTGATTCGGGTGTAATTTACACGTTGACTACCGACATTGATTTTTTTGGTATGGGTCAGACAGAAATTGAAAGCTGGTTTGAATCAGACATCAGGGAGCGTAGAGAGTTTGAGCCTAGCTCGGAAACCGTTTCAGAATTTGTAAAAATGTTTGGCAGATTTCTTGAGAAAGATTACAAAAGCTTCTCTTGTCATGAATTTGCTTACTTTGGTTTTGGTAATATGGGATTTTGCCTTGGTCATGTCAGTATGAATGAAAACCCGCAAAACCCCAAGTTTCAATAAAGTGACTAAAACACTTTACTTAACAAAATCTTGTGAAATTGCGGATGTGTAAAATGATACCGAAGCCCTGAATTAAATCGCCAAAAGCGCGAACCGGTGCGTTTTATAGGTGTGGGCTTAAAGCATGTCAAAATAAACACAAAAAGGTAAAATTGCAACCTTTAACGCGTGATTGAAAGTGCAGTAAAACTATGGCTTTTTACTATAGTGTCTTTGCCGTTAGCGCTTCGCCCCTAATACCTCTACGGTATCGGCGATAAAGAGTGTCCAACAGTACGCCAGACTGATTTTCGAGAAACTGAAAAGTGACAAGCTGGCCTTTGTGCTCAATGATTTGAGGAATTCGCCCGGGAGTCCCAGGTGCTAGCAAATCGCTGCCTCTCAACCCATTTCGATAACGCTTGTGTAAGGTGTCAGGGTGACAGCCTAGTTTTTTTGCAATATCATTTATCGTAAGCGTCTGTCCGTCGATGTCGAACTTCTTTGGCGCAGTCCCGCAAGAAGACGCCACCAACAGGTCGTCACCACGAGCACCTTTTTTATAGCGATGGTGCAAGGTGGATTTTGGTACACCTGAGATAACAGACAATTCGTTGAGATCCATCTCTCTGCCCTGGTAAACGGTTTTGCAGTCAGTTTTGGGCGCGGCGACAAGGCAGGCCCCACGTTTCCCTTTGCGATAGCGTTTTCGTAAAGTGTCTACGGAAACTCCAACCTGCTTAGAAAGCGCTTCGAAAGAAATGCGCGCGCCATCATGTTCAATGGTTTGTCTAGTGTTTTTAACTAAATCCGCACCTCTTGCGCCGTTTTTATATCGTTGTCGTAAAGTTTCAGCGCCAACTCCAACCTGCTTGGAAAGTTCGGCAAATGTTGTCGTCTTGCCATCGTGTTCAATCATAAAGAGGTCCTGAGCGGGGTGGCGTTAGGTTTAAAAGTTGTTGACAATGGTATCAGAAGCATTGGTAGTAACGTTGGCAGATAAAGCCGCAATGATAAATGTTAAACTTCTTGCTATTTTCATTGTAGTGACACCCGCCTCTTATATAGATACCCAATTATATACCTAACTTTGTTATATTGCAATAAAAGCAATATGATGAATTATGCTCAGTGTTTGTTTTTTTCGTTGAGTTTGTTAATGTAACGGGACCGAGTTCGCTGAAATATTCCTATATTTATAAAACCAGCAAAAGAAGGACAGTCTGCTCTTTGCTTTAATTAAAAGTGCATGATAAAACGTGACATCAAGTTCACCGCGTAATTTATTATTCGCAATATAACAAAGAAAAATTTGACTACTGGTGTCACTTTGATAAGGTAATGCAAATCACATATTACTTTTAAAAGGCCGGCAAAGTGAATATTAAAACAGCAATATCTTTAGTAATAATTACCTTTCTTTGTGGTTGCGATTCAAATAAAATAATTTCAGATGAACGGAAAGTGGCGGCTATCAACCTGTCAAAAAGTGCAGAGTGTAGAACTGACTCAGGGATTTCTCTAATTAAAATAAATCGTGAAGGTGAAGTCACACAGTGGTACCTATCACTCAATGAGTATCCAAGCCAAAAGCCTAGTGATATGGTTTACCTGAAGTTGGAAGTCCCTAAAGACGATATAAAGCAGCTTGCCTTTACCGCAACGCCAGTGAGAGGTGAGGTAAGTGGCGAGGTGTCTATTAGCTTTAAGCGGAGGCTCCACTCTCGGGATCATCTTATGATTGACACATTTATGCTCAAGGCTACGGAACGGCGTGTTATCGAAGAGTGTGAATTTGACCGACCTACCAACAACCCTGAATTTCAATCCTGGCGTAAGCACCAGCGCTCGTTACTATAAACGATGGCAAGGAACACAAACGCCTAAAATGTGATATATTTTTCTTACAAAACAATTGAGGTTTCACCCATGATTTTTACGCCCCCTAAAAGTTTACATAGAGAAAGTAAGTCAGGATTAATCTTAGCCCGACAGCGCGACACACCGATTGTGTTGAACCTTAAAGGGGGTGGTCGTACTGTCGAACAGCATGCGACTGCGAAAATCACTTGGCTGCTATCTTCAACGACGAAGGTGGAAGCGTATCATGGTGGTGAGTGGTTTAAGGACATGGGGGCTTTTACTGACTTTTACGGACACTTAGAAAGTGTGCGTGGTGCAATAGAGAGCATTGAGAATCAGTGTGCAAAGTTTTCGATATCAAAGGAAAGTACACTTGAGTTGAGAGCTACAACAACAGTAGCTGCGCGCCCTTACTTTGAAAATGATGAAGACCTGTTAGACAACACCGCTAGCATTGATAAAAACCACAAGATGAAAGTGGTTGACGCTACGGGAAATGACCTATTTGTACCATTAGCCAGAGCGTACAAAGATGAATGGGGTGAACACACCTCGCGAAGACTTCAGGGCTTAACTCTCGCTGAATCAACAACCTTCAGTACCAAATCAATGATGATGGAAGATTTTTTCATTAAGTCATGGGGTTTGCTCGCAATGCGTGACTATAAATCAAACGAAGGTAAACGTACTGCAAATGAAGAGACAGTGAAAAAATTTGATGCTGCAATAGCCGCTTACCAAAATTATCTACCAGAAAATGCAGAGCTTCTGTAATGCTGAAAGCGCCCATAATGTGAGCTTTTGAAAAGAGGTGCTCTGTTTTTTGCAAGAAAGTAGCAGGGCCTAAATTTTTCCCACTCTCCGTAGGGATCTGAATCTATCTGACATTATAGAGGTTATTTTTTATAAGCATCATCTTGGACTTCATTGTTCAGAAAATCCAATGAATCTGGTTCAAGCAGTGATTTATAATAGGGCTCAAGCAGCAGTGCTTTTATTCTTTCTGGAATAGCTATTTGCGTATAGCGGCGCGTGACTTCTTGAGCGTTAGGTGTGCGCGATAGCCCGGTAAATGAAGATCCATCTCCCTCTTTACTTATGCCGGGCTCGATATTGTTTTTCAAATTAAGATTAGAAAGGAACTCCTCTCTATAGTCGTTTGATGACACCCAATCGTCATATGACCATTTTACCCAACTTTGTTTTTCTGAATCCTCACGTAGCCAGCGAATACAATGCATAAATTCATGGTCGATCTTCATGTCGCCTCTTTCAAAACCTTCTAGCGCACGATCTTGTGATTTTTTTAGGCGCGAACTGATTGTGTTTAATAGGTGGCGGTGAATCGTTATGCGTGTTGCCTGAACTGGCACATAAGGGTCGTGCTTCTTCGGTATGTAGTCTTCAGTTGAGATGATGACGAACTTCGCTTTTTTGATGACACTGGCGTGTTTCTTTGTGCGTGTGTAATATCCCATTAGACCGCGATAATTCATTTCATTGAAAAATAGCGTGTCTCCGCTGGGCGATCTGTGAACGCCGTGGCCCAACTTAACTAACGTGCAGTGTTCGCCTTCGAGTGCGTTGATTAGCCATCGAATGAAAGCATGGTTTCCGCTGCGTCTAACACCGGTGATGGCAAAAATCTTTTGGCTGCGAAACCTCCAAGACATGAAATAATGTGTCCAGCAGTTCACGCAGCTCTGTAGAAAGTAAAGCATTCTCACCCCCCCATCAACCTATTCACATCGCAAATTCATAGAAAATTGATGTGGTGGTTTTTTCTTCATCGTCGAACGATGAGCGAGCGTTCTCAATGCCAACGCATCGAAGTTTACGGGGTTCTTTTTTTTCAACACACACGTAGTGACCAGAAATAAGCCAGCCTGGACGATGAAAAGGGTAAGAAGATTTAGTGACAAGGAGCTCTTTTGCTTCGAGGAATGGCTGGACGGCATCTTCATCAAACACTGTTAACTCTGCGCCTGCATATTCATAGCCAGCCTTAGTCCACCCCTCCAAAAACAACGGCCCACCAGTGTTTCCAATGGCGACAATAGTGCTCTTTTTTTTGTCACCTGATTTAAATGTCACTTCCGATGCCTCTGTAGACAGCACCTGGACACGGTTGAAGATGGGTTTACCTTCGGCGAAGTGGAGCTTTTCTAAATACTCCACTTGGGATTGCAGCGCCGAGTTCGTGCCACAAATGATAACAGTGAATATAATGACGACGGCGGTGCTTAACAAAAGTGCTATTGTGGATTTTTTCATATAATTCAAACTCAATGTTGTACAATATTTAGTGTCGCCATATGCGATATACGAAAGTAGGACTGACGCGGTGTATTTATAACGCTAACGTATAACCATTTTCATCACATTCGGTGACCCTAAATGCTTCGTTATGCTTTTTTCGCTCTCTGTCTACATAATAGCGAAGCGGTGCACAGAATTGCCCTATGTCTTCACCTGCTGTTCTAACAGAGAGAGATTGCAAGCTCTGAGCTTCCCCAATTGTGTAGTCAAAAATCCAATTATCAGGAAGCTCTTGGCGTTCGACCAGCGCATTAACCTCAACGCCTTTCAGTGTTCCATGCGTAGGCATCGCTTCACCTTCTATCGTTCGTGCCAGAAGTGCATCTTCTACCGGCATGTACGCAGTGTACAATGCGGCTGAGGCAAGTGCACCTTCTTTACCCATAACAGTAGCGCTTGCCTTGTCAAAATAAGAAGAAGATAGAACAATACATGAACCGATAGTAAACCCAAGTAGTGCGATAAATATTACTTTTTTCATAATTCATCCTTATTGATTCTTAATGTTCTATTTAAGCACAATTTTTTGTATGATTGCAAAAAAATTTGTTATGTTGCGATGCTGAGCGGTTGCTCTAACGAAATGACTAGAGACTAAAATCAGCGTCGCCACCCATTGTTTATAAGAAAATAATTTGAACGGAACTTGTCTGCTGGTGCCCGCAGAGCGCGGGTGAAATTTCATCAACAGGCCTCTCTGTATTTCATTTGCAATTATTTTAATAATGTAATATATTTTTTTATCGTGCCTGTCGGGAATGCCGTTTTAGAAACAAAGAACACTTGCTCACAATGATGGCAACAGGTGTCCCATCATTCATGTTAGGTATATTGCTTTCAATCATGGGGTGATGAGTTATTCACATTGAGGTGCATTGTCGGCGTTTGGGTCCATTGGGTTTCAGATGCTGCACAAGGCTGAGGCTTTTAGGTGCGCTAGCTGATGTTGCATTAAAATCAAAGTGCTCAGCAAATAAGGGACTCAGGGCTCTCTCGCTAAAAAGTTGATAACGTTAATGATGTCATTTCAAAGGCAAAAAAAATGAACAACTACAAAGGTATTGCATCTGTATTTGATCTCGCGGAAGAGTCTATAAGCGTTTACTCTGACGTATTGATAGACTTGAAAAGCAATTGGGATAGTTGCGGCGAATATCAGTTAAGTGTTGGCGGCAAAGTAAGAAATATAGAAAGTTACACTGTGAGCTTATGTGGTTGCGTAGCGTTTTTTGATGACGAATCTAAGCAACTTACCGTGTTGTCGCTTAGTCGAAATGATACCGGTGATGCATACATTTACGATGGGGAAGTGATAGATGCTTACTCTCACGGAAAATGGCGTTGCGAACTAAGATCAATGAAGAAAGCTAGAAAGATAGCATTTATAAAGCGTATACCCGCTGGTCGACGTAGAAAGGCGGCTAAGGAAAGAGTTGAAATGGAAGACACTCTATCGAACAGAGCGTTACTACACGCTAAATTTAAAAACACCCGAAGTTTAATTCAAAAATCAAAAGGTCTTACGGTGGTTTGTGTCGACTAACTGAAAATAAGTCTGATGCGTTTTCATTTCGGCAGTCTCTTTTGTGTCATAGATAAACCTAAAACTTCACATTGCTGTAAGTGAATTAGAGCATTCCCCGAATCTGCTCTGCTTTGGATATTTCGCCATCGCGCTTCCCAACGTCATATGAATGATTAGCTAATTGCAGTGAAGCCATTATTTGTTCGTCAGTCCAGGTGTTGTCAACCACAAAGATTGTAGTCCCTTCTTCATTAAGAACGGATACGCTTTTAGGAAAATCAATGGTGCCACTTCTATCTATTTTAACGTTATCCAAATTAATTTTATTAGGCATACTGTGTTCAACTTTTTGTAGAAGATAGTGTGTTTTGGGCTTTATTGTAAGTTGCTTGAGTGCGGAAAGGCACTTAATGCAGCTTTGACCTTTATGATACAGGAGAAAAGCGTCATGTAAAGTCGTTAATGGCACGACCTTGATCTCCCCACCATTTATTTTTCCTGCGTTTTTTTCCGAACGTGATAAAATGTTTTTTGTGATTTTATATGGCCGCGATTGGAATGCAACTTAAAGTGCATCATAAGGATTTTTATGTCTGAACTTATGTATACAACTCACCTTTTTGCACTACAAAAACAAATAAATATTGTTTTAGGCTCTACGAGTACTTTTATAGGTCTCATTTTGTTGACGCTTGTCGTGATAGGTTATACAGCTAACTCGCGGCGCAGTATGGTAATTGGCTTTTTGTCTGTTATTTTAGGGCTTTTCCTTTTTTCGAAGGGGGTTATTGTTTCTTGTGGTTGTGATTTCGGTGCTGACCCTGGTGGTTGTAGTCAATCCTGCGCATTTGACTGGGAGAATGATTTTTTTACCTTGGAACACGTTGAAGGTGTTTGGGGATATTGGTTAGAAAGCAGCAGTGAGCCGAATGAGTACAACTGACTGCGGTCGCTCTCGTCGTACTACCTAACACTTTCAGCCATTTTGGCAAGTACAGCTTTAGCGAACTCTGCCGCCATAGCTTTTGCGGAGTCGATTCCTAGTATGGCCTCAGAGTCGAAACCAAGGTATTCAAGGATGTAATGGTCTCGACGCTCATATGACTCTTGCAACAAAAGCATTTCATGGCCTGCGAATGTTGATTGTTGCATAACGTCTGGGTCATCCCCATACCACACCTGCTGCTTCTTGTTGAATTTCAACGCCCCCGCCTTGCTGACAAAAACCTTCATGCACAATAGCTCCTAAATCCTGCTAATCTTCAGATGCATATGTTGGAATATAACTTTCAACCTCATCATTGGAAAACCCCGCGGCCAGCAGCGCCGTCCTGGCTTCCTGATCCCGAGTTCGGTTTTTATGGTGTTGAGTAATAGCCTTGGCTACCTTTCGCCAGTATATTTTTTCAGCAATCTGACCAACGGTGTTTATTGCTTCAGCTAGGGCTTTATTTTGCTCAGCAAAAGCGATCATGTCTTCATCATGGGTTACCTGAATGACATGGCTATGAAAAGCTTCAATGTGTTTGAATTCAGGTATGTTTCTTAAGTTAAAATCCGATATATGACCATCTGGGCTTGTTATCTTCACATACGTAGTGGAAGAATGTTCGACGACATTTCCATCAAAGCGAACAATCACACCTTTACGGTAGGTGTCATCTTCAAGGATGTTATTTACGGCACCATTGTCCTGCATACAGAGCGTATAGCCATGATCTATAGCTTCAACGATGATGTGGCCAATTTCATTGGCCGCTACACTTCCAACAGGCTTACTTAGTGCTTCAATGATATCACTCAAAAATTTTGGTGCTTCTTTAAAAAAGCGGTCGAATTTATCGCTCATGATCAGCTGTCTTTACTGTTTTTACGTATTTCTAGATTATCACTTATAGCCGCATTTAACAACTAAGCTGCTTCTATGCCAGTTTGGAAAATAGACCTTTTAACTAAAGTAGGAGTGGGTTTGACTGTAGTGTGAGGTGGCTCCAAAATTGTCGGCAGTGCACCAAGCAAAAAACTTCGAACGGAGTCTAATTCTGCATTGAATTTTTTGTCATGGTTGGTTGTTTGCTATTTAATGCAAGGAGAATTAAAGCGCATGCGCCAATCGTTAGGAAAGAGAAAAATGATGTGGTCCATAGATTCGATGCCCACACATCGTCAATTTTGCTACCAGCGCCTAACTCGGCTGCACGAATGACAATTGCAGTTATCACAAAATGAGCAAGCATGCTTTTAATACTTTTAACAGTAAGCTTGAGCCCCACCTCGTATTTTTCTTGAGGTTCCATCTCTGAGTTTTTAAATAAAAAGTATGCGCCAGCTGACACCATTAAGCAGCAAAAAAAGGTAATATAAGATATCAGTCCTATTGCGATAAGAATGCGCGATGGAGCAGTGAGAGACATCAGGATTGAAGCAAGCGCTATTAGTCCGCCCAAAAACGCCACTATACTTATTAGAGGTAGGGGTGTGTCCGTAAGTGTAAAACCGTTTTGCGCTTCAGGTAATTTCGATGCATCTAGCGCACAAGTTGCCTTTTGGGTGAATTGTGTTCTCTGCGGTCGAGGTCTTACGCGTGACAGTCTATTCATCGATGAAGCCATTTTGTTTTACACTTTAGGTTAAATACACATTAACACTTGCCCGCCCTAATTTCAATTCAAAATAAAGGTTGTAATGTCAGATTTATATAAGGTACGATTACTATCGTAAAGAATGTGGTAGTTTTAGACTTTTAACATTTAAAAACGAGAAATGTATGGATAATGTGGTACTCATTAATTGGCCTAATGTGTTAACTAAATTCACGGCGCGTCTGAGATTGCATTGCATAGAACACGGTTCTGCACTTGTTGGTTTGGCAGATGGAACGTCGACAAAGATCGTCCTTAAGCCCGCAATTGAGGCAGGTGGCGTTGAAGGTGAAATGTTTGCCCGGGGAGATGGTGAAGGCGACGGCGTTATGTGGTATGCCAATGGGCAGTCCACCACTTCTCCCAAGCTTAACATTGTGTCTTGTGGAGAGTTTTAGTTGTTTGTGTATATGAGTAGAAGTGAAATTTTAATGAAAGTCGTTTTTGCATCGCTGATTGTTTTTTCTTCGTTGATAAGTCATTGTGCTAATGCTGAATTGGCTATCCCCAAGGCATTAACTAAAACCTGCTCAATTGAAGAGGTTTACCAAAACCTAAAAAAAGAACATATGGAATGTTACGTTGAAGTTTTGCAAAAAAAGCAGGAGTACCTCGTTTTTAAGATGCTTATCTCGGAGTATGGCGAGTCACTGTTTTCCAAAGACTCTATAACAAGCATGCAACGTGAAATCGCTTTGATTGACAGCTATCACGAAACAATTATGAACCACATGCACGACTAAAGAAAATCTCATGGCGTAAATGCCGCTGATAAAAACGCAATCTTTTTGATTGAGGCCTGCGATCAACGCGAATTCAAGCATCTAAGCCGGCATGATTAAAATTGTATCGATGTGATAAAATAAAAAGACACAAAAACGAAGATACGATCTTATGGAATTTATCGCACAGGGATTTGGGTGGGTCGCAACCATACTTTTTTTGCTATCAGACCTGCAAGATGACGACGCAAAGCTGGACTCCTATTACACGTCAGGCAACGTGATGTTTCTATTTCACCTCACGCTCCTTCAAGCATGGATCCCCGCTGCAACTGTGCTGATGGCTATTGCACGCAATGTTATTAATAGGAAGTTTGACAATCGAGGCGTTAAAATATTCTTCTTGATGTCATTCACGTCAATATTTGCGGTTACCCTACACTTTGCATCTGATTGGCAGCTTGCACTACCCGCTCTAGTGAGTGTGATTATGACAGTTGCCTTTTTGTACGCAAGCAAGCATTGGTTGACATTAGCGTCCGTTGCTGCATCCCTGCTATGGATAGTGGTCGGAATGCATCTTAACTCTTGGCCGATAGTCGCATTGGAGATTATATCCATTGCATTTTTAAGTTATCGTACTGTATCAATTATCAAGATTGATAAGAATAAAAATTAAGAAAAGCTTTTTGCTGTTGTGTCAATTGACTTACCGGATTCAGCCCAAAGAGAAAATTGGATCCCAATGCTATAGAAAGCAATGCCGTAAAGTATGTTTTTTAGAAAATGCTCAACTAAGGATTCATAGCCTCTAGGGGAGTAGTTTTCATCAAGAATATTTGCTGGCAATAGATCATAAGAAAACATTACATCCAACAGTGGGATTGCGAGAGAAAATAGGAAAAAAAAGATACCAAAAGCGATAAATGAAATGGATGTCAGTTGAAATATAATTTTAAAAACAAGCAACGATAGCGCTTTTTTAATGTGACCCATAATTCTTACCCCCAATGTTTTGAAAATAAATTTAACCACTGTAGGCAATTAATGTCAACAACTTAAAGTCTTTACTTGGTCGGTGTAATTTGAGAGTATAAATGCAACTAAAGAAAAGAAGAAATGATATGAAACACCATGGCGCTTACTGGTTGGATTTGGAGTTACGTAAAGATATCGATGACTATGTGACATTAATCTACGCATTAGAACAAAATGTGAACATTGATGTTGTGTCGATCCATAATCGTTCAATTAAAGAACTACATCTGCTCAACAATACGCTCAACATGTTCGACAGCAATGCCTTGATCGTTATTGCAGGAGAGCTAACTCAATACCCCCCTGGTGAGGATATCCATTCTTCACTGGAAGGAAAGTTTACAGGGGAGGCCATGCCACGTCACAAAACGCTGTTCGAATACATCGTGGCAAACATTGAAGCCCCTGCTGCATTGAAATTGCCCCCTACTGTGTTTTGTGGTGGGAGTCTACATACGCTCTCTAAGCTCTTAACGTGTTTCCCAGACAAACATTGGCAGGCATGTATACAAGGCGGTTATGCGGGGCCTTCAATCGTTGGGGAAGAGAATGTCCTTAAAAAGTTTAAGCGCCGTGAGCAGGTGCCAACATGGAATCTAAATCTTGATCTTCATGCATCAGATATCGTTATGTCAGCAAGCAATCTAACCGCAAGATTTGTCTCTAAAAACGTATGTCATGATGCGTGGGTGCACAAGAATGATATTGTTCAAGGTGAATCGCTATTTCACAACGTACTAAAAGATTATTTTAGCAATAACGCCTGGGACGACAAGTGTATGCACGACTTGCTGGCTTTCATGACGGAGCTAGAGGAGTCTCTGGTTGTTTTTTCACGCGTTGACCTAAAACGTTCTAATGACCAAAGACCTAAATGGTCATCTTCATTGAACGCATCAAGCAACAAGAGTATATCTACCTCTTTTGATAAGCAGATGTTCACTCATGCTATAAAAAACTACCAAGCGAAAAACCGAATCGCGATGGACAGTCGAGTCTGCACTGCCATACAAGAAAAAATCAAACCGGTCTCTCGTCCCTTGGGGCGAAAGTAACCAAAAGTTAGAAAGAGTGCGCAGTGCATGTGAGTTGTTTATTACATAGCCTAACGAGCCAATCCCGGCAAGTTTAACTAACAAAAAGCGCGAGCGTGAATGCGGATAGTGCAAGCCATATAATAGAATATACACCTACGACTGCGTGTTTTAGTGCTGTTTTTTTTGATAGGCAATAGAGGGCGTAAGTTAACGGTTTTTCGTCGAATAATGCGTTGATACCCATCATTTCACTTTCTGGCAAATCACCCGCTGCCGCATCCAAAATCTCATTGTCGCTCTCCGTATTGTCGAGGGCGCCTACGACTAACACGCACAAAGTAATAAGAAAGAACGCCATTGAAATTACAAAAGGAATGTCACTTGAGCCTGACTCAATATCCCGGCCACTTGCTAATCTCTCATCTGAAAAAATGCCGTGTGATGACACAGGAGTTACCGCACTAACAATACTGTTGTTCATCTCGGTGCTTAGCTTCATCATATCAGCATTCATAAAGTGAGGCTTGAGTGCGTTGAGTGTGAGATTTTCTTGAAACGAGAAAACAAGTGCAAGATTTGCTTTAACTTCAGGATTATCCGCAAGTGACTGTAGCGCGGCATGCTTGCTCTCACAGTTTTTCGTGTCAGATAAGCAGGTGAACTCATCGTAATCACTCATATGCTCACTTAACGCTTGAATTGGTGTTTTAATAAGCGAACCACCAATTTTCATATCAATGGACCAGGCGTAGAGTGCGGAGTAAACTGCATAAGCGAAAAGTGTCGATATGAAGATTATACCAGTCAATGATATCGCTATTTGTTTTTTGTTAATTGATGTTGAGTGTTCCATAGATTTCCCTTTTGACCTCAAGAAATTAAATTTTAATGACCATGTAGATACTAAATATAAGCTTAACGATACCTTGCGTCATTTTTAGTTCGCTTGTTTATCGCAGCCTTGATGACTGCCAGTTTTTTGTGATTTAACTCAGTATCGCAACACCTAATGCCACTCCTACTAACATGGAGCCAATCCCGACACTTCTTTGAGGTGGTGTTTCTATTTTAGCGATATACTGAGCAGCTTCCAAAGAACCCAGTGATTTTGCTTTAATTGCAGCTTCGTACGCCGCCTGCTTGGCGTCCAATCCCGTGTATTTGCAATACGCAATGAAATCTTGGGATGTACGGATAAAATGGCGCATAATCTCTTCTGCGGCTTCCCTGTTTCCACTTTCCGCCGCTGCACCCATGATGACAAGCGCATCTTTCTTATTTACTGGCAGGAGTTCTCCCCCTTTTTTAAGTGAAAGTGCCACATCAAGCATGGATGCCCTGTCACCAGACTCGGCCCGAGTGATTTTCTCAGCCATACTTTTATGTAAGGTGAGAATGTCCTTTCGGGAGAGCGTAGCGTCGATATTTAAATTGGAGGATAACCTTTCTGCTTTTCTTATTGCTGGTGTTGAAATAAGATGTGGAAGAATGACCAGCAAGAAGAAGGTTGCCGTAAATCCAATTGCGCTCGGCCAAACAGCGTCTGTGTTATGCATGAAAGAGATAAGAAGTGATACTCCTACCGGAATCTGTATGCTCATTAAAACACCAACTGCGCCGTGCAAAAACATGCCTCGCCAAGAAAAAATCCAGTGATCTTCTATTGCCTCGTTGACCTCCCCGCACTCGATTAATTTATCTTCGTGCTGGGGGAGTCGTTCCGACAATCTCATACTTTTAATCGCTGTAAGCAATTTAACATTGTCGTTTTGATGATTGCGTTCTGGGTTGTTTTTAATGGGTGTGGTTTCGCACAATTCGTGGTAGTTTTGGCAATCAAGAGCCGCAGATATTGATTTTGCTGTTTCAAGCGCCGCTTCCTCGCCTTTTTCAATTCGCTGTATGGTTCTTGTTGAAATTCCGGCTGCGGAAGCTAAGGTCTCCTGAGTAAATCCTTTTGCAATCCTTTGTGCTTTAAGGTGTGTAAGTATAACCGCCATATATTCCTCCTAGTGGGCGTATTCCTTGAGGTAAGTGTTGCATGTTTGGCTAGCAATACACCACGACAGAAAGACGACAAAAACCCGAAAGTTACAAAAAATCAGTAACATTGCCCATTGTTAACTTTTGAAAAGGCTCCTGATCTTTTTTTTGCTTTGTTATATTGCATCATAAAAGTAAGTGGTGTGTCAACTGTCAAATTTTACCTCCAACTCAAATGCCACAGAAATAAAAAGGGCGCCTGGTTAAAGTTGAGGCGCCGAAAAATATGTTTTTCTTTGATGTTTTTTAAGGTTAGGCGTTTACGTCTTTCGAATTGACATGGCCGGTAATTTATCTTTTGATATGGCGAGCACTTTGCGTATCATCTCAGTGGAAATAAACACGTCATCTTGATGGGGGACTTTGTCATGGTATTCAAACAGCAGACCTCCACCATGGAAATATTGTGTTGTCGAGCCATTAGATGAGTACTCTTTCATCTCTAACCCGCCCCCCAGTGCTGCATGAAGCGTTTTGAATATCATATCTGACTTGATTATAGATGGTGCTGAGACATAATCTTTAACAAAGTCTGCCGGAGTGTTTTTTGCTTTATCAAGCCAAAAAAACTGAATGTCGGGACGAATGGTATCTATCATGACGGGTAGCGAGGGTTTTAGTTCATTAGGCAGCGAATGCTCCAATAAATAAGTCTGATAGGCCCTCAATGTTCCTTTTTCCTTTCTGTAAAGTAGCGCACGCATGTAGCTTTGTGTAATGAAGTTAATGGCGTCTGTTGACAAAGGGGTGTTTAACTTTTCGTAAGGCGGAGGGGAAAGATCGCCAATGACCTCATAAAGCATTAATAAATTTCCGTTATAGGCTGACAGCAATTTTGCGTATTCCGCGGTTACAGGCAAATCCTCTTCCACCATCAATTGGATATCCCAAATGAGGGGGGTGGCAACAGCGTCGTCAAGCCAGCTGCTCGTTTCCTTGCTTGATTTAGAATACTCTATTCGCATGTCAGGAGAGGCAATCATCCACGTGCTGTTTTCATAAAGATTAAAGGTCAAGTGCAATGTGGTTGATGCTATTGCCGACACCATAACGCCAGAAAAAAGGCCTGTTCGGAAAAGCCACCTTGCGCCCCCTGTTCCCTCTTTTACTATAAATTTAAAAACAATATGGCTTACCAGCATTGTGCCCAAAAATACACTAATCAGCCAAACTTCAATGGATTTGGGTATGACAGGTGACAGTAATTCCATTTGAAAAAGGGTCGCTGAAATAAATGAAAATAGAATGCCCACCATCATACCAAAGGATACCATAGCGACATCCAATTTACCTTTTCTTTTGGGTGAGCTTGTTTTGTAAATCATGACGATAGAGGCGATGAGAAAAAAGCCAGAAAGTAGCCAAATTACACCATGATGCGCTGTTATGAAATCAACTAAATTCGGTGGCCTCGGTGAATCTGAGAGCGACAGTAGGCCCAAATGTTCATCCGACAACTTCATTAACCCTAATACGACAAACAATGGAGCACTGAGTGATAGTACAAAGGTGCTTGATGTAAACAACGAAGAAAATGTTATCAATTGACGTTTTGAGGGTGATGCGTCATTGTCCTCTCTGTCGTGCGCCATCAAAAAGAAGGGAAGTGCGAACGGTGATATGAGTAACGTGAACGTAGATAATGTTACAAGGAATGCATTTTGTGCAAGTGATCCTATGCCATAAAATGAAAAGGCAAGTAAAACAGCAATGATGCACCGCTTGTTAGCTGCAAAAAATGCCATAAGGGTGCCCAGACGGTCTTTTAAACGTCCTGCTTCCTTGTTTATTTGGAGGCTTTTATATGACGGCACCTCCAACGCTGCTGCGATAGACTTTGCCGTGTTTATGGTGGTTGGAACTCCCGACTCAAGCCGCTGTATGGTTCGTGAATTGACGTCTGCCATGTTAGCTACGTCTTGTTGAGTGAGTCCCAATGTTTCGCGATAACTGCGAAGCCCGGGTAGTGTTATTTTTTCTGACATGATTCTTCCTTGTTAAATAATCTGACAATTAAATTATTTGAACAGAATTAACAAAATGTCGACGACATGTCTTCAGCAAGGATACGACAAGCATGCGACATGTTAGTGAAAACAGTGTGTTACGCGCACTTGAAGGAAGCTTTAATTTGAATCATGCTGAAGAGGTTGCACCTAATGATATGTCGCTAAAACACGACAAATGCGATAGCTAAATATGTAAATAGCCAAATCCCTACAATGGAAATGGTGTCAGCTTTATGCTTTTCTTTTAGGAATCCTGTTGCTATTGACAGTGGTATTGCGGGGAGTAGGCATTTGAAAAAAAGCGCTATGGCAGCAAGAGGGATATCAAATTTATTCACTAAAGGTGAACCACCCAATGCAATGTGTAGCCCCTCAACACTTTCCCAATTATATATCGAATATATAATCCCCATAACAAAAAAGCCAACAAAGGTTGTGCCTATAGTGCCTAGCACAATACTGTTTTCGTTATTGTTTTCATCTAAACTTTGCATACTTCACTTTCCTTATAAAATCATGGGGAGTGCAATGAAAATATTAGTTGTCTAAATTTTCAGCTGCCAGCTTTAAGATGTATTTGTTGTAATCACTGCATCGCAATGGCTCGCCCTTTTCGTAATTCCATATAATGGACCACGCGTCACGCGTATTATGACTGCTGCTTCGAGAAAAGTACACCGAGTTCATATGGCAGTAATGGTAGATATGAGATGTTGTAAGTAGAGATTCCTTTTTGTATAAAACCGTCAGTTCACTCTGCACTCTTTCTTCTGATATAGCCACTCGGTTTTCCGTATCCGCAAGCGACAAACCAGCAGGTAACAATAGAATTAAAGCGAAAATATAACGCATTGGGTAAATTCCTTTGAAGATAAATTAAATCTAACACTACCACTCTGTCGCCTTTAAAGCAATACTAAAAAGTGCGCAATGCATGCCTGACATGATAGATCCGAATCATTCATCTTGCTTCATGTTCGGTAAATCTTCCAATAAAATAGTAATGTGACTAAACGCAGAAAGCCCCTCTAAAACCGCGTATAATCTCACGTCATCATGTTTAACATCAATGGGCTCATGACCTTTGAATAAAGATTCAGGCACATCTACAACAAACTGACTTTTCACCGGCAAGTTAGGTGAATCCTGATGTGATAAGCCTAAATCTTTTAAATGGCATTGGAGCTCATCAGACAGGTTGGCTTCTAGCCAGTCGCAGAGCGTTGATATCCGCTCACGGTTCTTTATGGACCAATTCTCTTTATCGATGTAGGAGGTCATCAACACAGGCTCTTGCTCTCTTGCAACAAGAGAGTCAGTAAGCTTGCTCTCAAGGTCAGAGTTGGGTATATGATCCGTATCAAGATGCTGTACTGGGCAGTAAGCCTTGTTTGAGATGAGTACGCGAACTTCGCCATTTTTAAAGCTTGGCTTGCTATACTGAAAGACACTGATGAACGGCCAAAGATGCTCGCCAATCTCTCCAATTGAGTCGGCACCCGCCCGCATGATGACTCTCTCTAACGCGTGGCGGCTAATGAATAAGCCCGATGGTTTTGGTATGACACCTCTTGGTGTTTTTGCTGTTAGGATATTAAACCAAATCTCTACAATGTGCTGTTCCCTCAAATGTATAGGCGCATCTTCCGTTTCAATAAGTCCAACCCAATTATGAACAAGCTTATTTTTATTGCCCTTGTACCTGATTGTTGTTTTCATTAAACAATGAGAGGAAAAGTTTTTATCGTAAAGCGCATTCCAATAATTAAATTGTTTTGGCCTACTCATTCTAGAGAACTTGAGCGCTTCCATTTTATGTTTTCTGGCGTCACTGCGGTGCGCCAACGCTTTTTTTCGTAGTGATTCCGAAGCTTCTCTGAGCATCCTCTGCGTTTTAATTCTTGCGTCGGTCTCGTCCGTAAACGTACTCATTTTAATTCCTTTAATCATCAACAACGTTTATATAATTAGGTTCTTTTTAATACGAATGATTTGATAGCCGTTAAACAGAAAAAAGTGACAATTATTGGCCATGCAAGTGCCACACAAGGAGCCCAATCCATCATAGATGGATCTCGCCTATATTGGCCTATTGACATAATGTAGAATGCATACCCAATTGCAGCGCCAACAAAATAAATCACGAGAAGTGAAATGGATATCAAAGCAAAAGACATTTAAAGAAAACCTTTTGTTTATTTTTAATTAAACGTTATCAAAAAAGCGGCTGGATGTAAACGAAGGTGTGATGCAATAATGTTAATAATTATTGTTGTTGTACGATAGCTTAGAAAAGTATAATAAATTAATAGGCCAGCGATCGCTGGCCATTGAACCAGAGGTTTCCTTGATACCTAAAGAGGAAGCAATTTCACCCGTCGCTTCGGTAGGTTGGTTCGCCCGGCCCCGAAACCTGAATTAATTATAGCACTAAAAGCATTATCGTCAAATACATTAGGCCTTTTTTTGTTGTTTGAGTGCCAGAATGCTACATTGTAAAAAATAGCGGCCATTACTGAAATTAGCAGTTGTGTCAGAATGCCAACAAAATCAACTCTGCCTTTTAGTTGGTAGGTGATTATGAAGCTAACGGAAAAGGATAAAAAAAAGATGGCAATTGATATCATCTTTCCTATCTCAGAGTGAGATTTTGGTGCAGCCATAAGAAGCCCCCCTTTTCTCATACGAGAAAAGGGGGTTAGCACCTAGTTGCAGGCGTCTTTCAACGCTTTGCCAGGTTTGAATGCTGGCACTTTTGCCGCTGCGATTTTAATAGTTTCACCTGTCTGTGGGTTTCGACCATCACGAGCAGCTCGTTCGCGAACCGAGAACGTACCAAAACCTACAAGTGAAACGCTATCACCGCTTTTAAGCGCATCTGTTACAGATGATTCAAACGCTTCAAGTGCGCGAGTGGCAGCAGCTTTAGAGATGTCAGCCTTTGACGCCATACTATCGATCAGTTGTGATTTATTCACGTTGGTATCCTTATTAGTTCAACAATTTAAATGTTATTAGTCATTGGTATACGACAACGCTGATAATCTCTCAAAATAAAAAATAAATCAAGATAAAGTTTAAAAAATTTGTTTTATGGTTTAAAGGCGACGTTCCGACTCCGTTTAGACAAAAGAGTTAGCATGAACATTATTGACGAAAGGAGCCCTATGAAGGACACGCCCACGCTTTGTATATTCGATGATGATGCTATAGAGAAGAACTCTCCATCAAACGCACGGTAAGCAATAAAACCACTGTTAGAAAGATCTCTTGCAAGGTTGTTAAAGTGAGGTGGGTTGTGTAAGTTTAACCCAAACGTAAACCACCTCAAATCCATGTCCGCTTTCGTCCCCGCATCCGAAAACGTAAAGAGCGCATAATCGCCTTCGTCGCCCTTGCCACTGACACCATTCCCCAGCGTGATCAAATCAAAATCTCCCTCAGTATCAGAACTGTCTTTTTCCCAGCCCATAGCAGATGACATGAAGTTAAGTAAATTTGTGCCCTCTGGGTTGTCTGCGCTGAAGTAATGGTGATTATAGTTGGACGGGGAGCCATATGCACCAGGCCAGAAGAAGTTTGATGCCACGGTGTCTACCATATCAATAAGCGCGTAACCCGTTCCCATTTCCCACCGGTCTTCGCTAAAAAGTACCACATTGTGGTTTGGCTGTATTGCTGACGTACAGGCGGGGGAGTCCCCTGCAAGGAACGTATTATTACAGTACTGGCCTACTGTGTGGCTTAGTCGCAAGAACTCTCTGTTGTTTATGAGATCGACAACTGAATCTTGGCCAACCACGATTTTAGCGGAATCCGTGTTGTGCGTGCCAGATAAATACATGTCTTTAGTTATAATTTCATTGTTGTAGATGGCGTTTGATTGTGCATGATGACAAGCAAGCAACAATATTAATAGTGTTATGTACTGTGGGATTTTCATGTTCTTTTTCCTTGAACGTTTCGACTTCTCATTAAAGCAAAATTTGTGCCTTACGTGACTCAAATGTGATAGTATCATTTGTTATAAAGCTAAAGAGGGACGCTAGTATGAACTGTGAAGAGCTGTATAGATTGCGCCGTGAAAATATGGCGCTGAAGAAAGAGTTGGGGGATGTTATTGAGTGCTTAAAAGAAAGCCAAAGTGCCATGTTTACTGCTCAATCGACAGTCTCTAATATTGTTGAATTCTGTCGGGATCTTATTAATTCAGAAACAAGCACTCAGCACTTGCCTCAAAGCGAAAACATTCGATTGAATGAATTTCTTGATAATGTCAATGACACTGGGTGGATTGAAAAACTTCACTACGAAGCATTTGAGAGAGGTTTTGAGGCGGGTAAGTGTGATATGGCTGTAGTGTCGGGAGATGATCGTCACAGCGGGGATACAAGAGAGCTATTTGAATCTTCTTATAGAAAACACTGTTCGCAGATACGCCTCCCTGCTTTTTTTAAATCGTCTGAAGATAAGCCCTCAAGATACCAATACTCCCCCGAGAACATTGATGGCCCTTTTGATTATGACGACAATGGAACGTTTACTGACTATGCGAGCTATCACTCACTTAAAATAAAATACGATTTTATCAAAGAGTCTTTGGCTGCACACAAGGCGTTATTTAAACTTCACGACGCGCCAATGCCCATTTTAACCTCATCAAATTCGGCGAAAAAACGACTGCGTAAACCAAGAAAAGCGGGAGTTCTTAAAGCTAAGTTTGGTACGCACGGTGGTGAAACAGACTTTTTTATACTTTACGGGGACGGTGTGCCCTTTTGCGATCGCGCTCTATTAATGCACACACTTACATCAAAAAAAATGGCTTTTTGCTATGATAAGCAAGCTCCATTTTTTGAGCCCTCTTTTTTAGAAGAGCTCAAAATGCGGGGGTATGACATTGAGACGTTGTCGTTTTCAGTCAGTCGTCACACAAGCGAGTCAGATGAAAGTTAATGTACGACACCTGAGTGTTTTTTCGTGTCGTTCAACCATTCTTTGAATGCTTTTTGAAACACCGTAAGTGGAAGGGTTGTGTTTTTTACCAAAAATTGATTGAAATTCTTTTCATTAAAGTTAGCGCCCAACTCTCTTTCGGCAGACTTACGTGTTAATTTTATCATAGAAAAGCCAACTTGGTATGTTGTGGCTTGGCCAGGAAGTGAAATGAATCTTTCCACTTCGTTTTTGATGACAAGGGGAGACGCGGCAGTGACTCGGGTGAGGTAGGATGTCGCCTCGCCTCTTGTCCACCCTTTACTATGGATGCCAGTGTCAACAACAAGACGCGCAGCGCGCAGTAATGCCATAGAAAGAGTACCTACCTTATCTTTAATTGAATAGTCCTCAATGAGCTTGTCGCCATATGACTCTGCATAGAGGCCCCAACCTTCACTGATAGCCTGGAAGTAATATGCTGAACGATAAGGTGCCAACGAGTTATCATTCAGCCGACTGTATATTTGGAAATGATGGCCCGGGACCCCTTCGTGTAACATCAAGGAGGGGATAGTGTGGATGCTTCGTTGTGTCGGTTTGGATGTGTTGACATATATCGTCCCCCCATAGTTACCGCCTTGTTGATAAAATCCGGCTGGTGCGTGCTCAGCTATGCTAGAAGGGATAGGGACGATGTGTAGCTTTGCAAATTCGTCTGGGTAATCAAAATATTTAGCAGCATTTTTTTTTGCCTGATAAAGCACCATTTTCGCACGCTGAAGAATGGCGTCTTCACTCTCAGCAAAAAACGAGGGAGTGTTACGCATAATGGCAAAAAGCTCGGAGATTGATGACACATTAAAAGCCTGCTTTCCTTGAGGTGAATGAATGAGACTTTCAGCTTCATTCAATAGTTTATTCACCTCTTTAACCCCCATTTCATGAAGCTGTGATGGTGACAAGTCTGTTGATGTATAATAGCGTAATATGTCAGCATAAGCTTTTGGCGTTGACGGTAATGAGCTTGCCGCTTCTCTGCAATTTGGTGCGTAAATGTTCTCTACAAAATCTAAATATTGAACCATTGCCTCTTTGGCCTTGTGGGATTTAGCGTTGAGTAATGCTTTTTCATCATCGCCGTAACTTTCCCACTTTTCTTGAATAGGTGATAGAAACAATGCGTGATCACTTAAGTAATCATGCATAGCGTCTATGTGGATGTTGGTTGCGTGACAAGATTGTACGAGACCGATTTCGAGCCCTTCCATAAGAAGCGTTTTTTGCTGATTAATATAGTTAGGTAATACGCTGAGCCTTTTTTGGTAAGATTTATAAAGCGTATCAGAAGACCATTGTTGTGATGATGTGACATCTAAATAAATATCAAACCAAGAATAAACAGTATTGAAGATTAATCTTCTATATGGTGAGCGCATCCATACAGACTCTTCTTTTAAAATCCAAAGAAGCGTGTCACGATCTAATCGTCTTTCCTGAGATAGGTTGCTATCTGATAAGCTAGACAGTTTTTTTGCATAGTGCTCAAGTGCTAAGGCTGTGTTTTCTAAATTTTGGGGGGACACATCGTCGATGGAAACAGGATCTCGCGTTGTCATGTTGATGATGGCTGAGCTTTTGTGATGCAGATTGTAAGCCTCCCATGCATCGCGTTCTATTTCCGATAGTGTTGTAGCGAGGGACGAAAAAGAAAACAACAAAAAAATAAAAAAAGAGATTGCTTTACACAAAACCGTGACTCTTGACTGTTAAATTTGCTTAACTATAACACAACGAATGTCACTATTAAACAAAAAAGACCCTTGTGGGAAGGGTCTTTTTAACCAATTAACCACCAAAGGAACCTGCCACTGTTCTGGCAGTAATTAGTAGCGTGTCCGAGTAATCATCGGCTGAGACGCTGCGCACTTCCTGTTCATCGAGGTACGCGCGAATCTCAATGTTGTCAACCGTTTCAGTTGGAGTGTCGCAGATATTGTTTATATAACCGGCGTTAGAGTAAGCGATCGTTGTCAGCACTTCACCAGGCGTCACGTCTTCAGCAACTGCTTCGTTAATAAACTGGCTTCCGTCAAACACTTTTTTGACAACATCTACGGTGTAGGTTAAATCCTCAAAGTTGTTGGCACCCGTCATATAGAACTGCGAAGAGACAAAGCGAGCTGTGGTGATTTCCAAAGAAAATGACGGCGCGTTCGTGTATACACAAAAAGTGCTTGTTGCGGTAATGTCCTCTTCATCAAGGAAGCTTTTAGTGAGATCTAGTTGACCGAAACTCAAGTCCTCAACGTGAAGAATTTGAATGACGGGGTCAACAGACGCTGTAACGTCCATTTGAGCGGTTGTTGCATTTGAGGATAGCGGGCCATCCAAAGAAGCAGCGTTTACAGATGCACTGAGTATAGATGCAGCTGCGGCTAAGTAAGAAAAGTGTCGAATTTTCATGTTAATTTCCTTTTTTGCTTTGTTTGCACGACACTTTTATGTCGTGTGTTGATTTATCTTTGATGACACAGGATTTTCCATTTATAGAAAGCGTAGCCCCTTCTATCTCAATAAGAAAAAAACCATTTCCATCAGAGAATCCTTGAGATACACTAGAGTTAACTTGTGCATCCGTTGTTAGCTTACCGTCAACAAAAAGGCGGCCGAACAAAAGCTCCACCTCTGTTGTTTCCCACTTGGGCACATAGACATTGTATCTATGTAGATGAACGCGGTGTATTTTGTTTTCGACGCGTTGTTTGGCGCTGCTTTTGTTGATAAGTGACGCTGTGTAGTCAACGTGGGGAGAAAGCGGTATGAAGTGGCTTTCAGCACCACGATAAACACTCTTCCTATTATTGACGTTAAGCTCATATTTTGAGTCTGGCGCCTCATTAGATAAATCGAGGATCATTCCAGTCTCTGCCTTCTGCCTACCCACAACATAAGCACCCTTCATGTCGCCCGAGAATTTCACGCTGGCGTTCGCGTTAATATAAGTTGCGTCATTTTGATTATTGTCGATATGTGTTAAGCCAAATGAGCCATGTCCGTAATTGTTGTTGCTGATGTTGCTATGAATGAAACCGCTCGTTGCGCGCTCTGCGCTCACGATCCCAGCTTGGCTACTGACTCCCCATTCTTGCCATCTTTTTTGTTGGTAGAAGGCTTGTCTAAACTGCGACTCTTCACCTAACTCAAGTGCGCTACTCATGGCGTAATCCGAGTTTTGTGGATTCAATCGATAAGAGATGTTAACTCCCCAGAAAACTTCATTTCCCTTTCTTAATGTCGTCGTCAACATTACGTTGTGTTTCTTGTGAGACAGTATAGGGATGGCGTGAGAAAGTGAAAGGTAATTGGCTTTGTTGATGAAATTGTATTGAGCGCTAACGTTAAAGCTGCCCCATGAGGATGATGAGTAAGCGTAGCTTGTTGTGGCACGTTTGATTTTTTCAGGTAGTCCATCAATACTGTCAATGTCGGTGTCAGCAACGTCGCGATGTAAGTATTGCATTTTAAATCTATGGTCTGATGTTTGATACATCAGATCGAAGAATTGCTCTTTGTAATCAGGGCCCACAGTCAATGAGAACCTGTTGTTGAAAAGTTGGGTTCTGTGGCGAAGTGTGGGGTTGAAAAGCACACCTTTATCATAAGCTATATTGAATTGCGCTTGCACTGAAGGCAGTAATGTCTTGGCGTACATAGAGCTGATGAAAAAGGACTCGTCACTGTCACTGTCAAAAAACGCACGGTTGCTTCTCTTCTTCCCGGCGACAATCCCGTCCCAACCATCAGAGGAAGAAAGGTGGGAAGATGATGAAACACTGGCGTTAATGCTGTCTTCTTGCCCGTTGTAGTATTTGATATTGAGTGTTATTTCATAGTTTCCTGGGGGGAGATCATCTGAAGTTATACTGTGCTCGCCTGCATTAAGCGTGACCGACTTAAGGGGGGTGTTGTTTTTTAAAATGGTTACAAGCGCTGCATCCGTGAGCAAAAGTTCTATCGGTCGTCTTTTTGAAAATGATTCATGAAGAAGCGCTCTTTTTTTGTATTGGACCCCTTGAATGCTTTGCCCATAAAGTCTAGTGTAACCAGTATATGAGGGGGTAAAAAGCCCATACGTCAACCTGTCTTCTCCCATCTCATGAGAGTAAGATAGCGATGTTAGTTTAACTTTTCCTTCTCGCTCAAAAATGTTGCTTTGAACGGCGTGCTGACCTTTACTTACAATACTTCTAAGCATTGTATTGCCTGAACTCTCTCCATTGCTGAGTGATGCAAGTTGATTGGTTTCAATGCTTGTCTGCCAGGATAGGGGAGCAGATAAACGTTGCGCTCTTTTCTTTTCAAAAACCACATCGATGCGTCTTGTCGCACTTGAGGCAAATACTTCAATGTTGTCTGACGATGTCATTTCGTTTATATAGCGCTTTTCGTCGAATTTGCTTAAGTGATCAAAAACAAAGGTCGCCAACGCCTGCTTGTTTTCCTTGTGCAGTTCGTGCTTTGTGACGGCCGTACTTACGTAATCACCATTAACGAAAATGTCATAGTACCCCTGCCGCTCTGCCAGTGCTTCAAAACCCGCCGGGACACCCTTGGGGACGGGGATGTGGTAATCTGAAGCAGACTTTGCCAGTGCGGGGGTAGATAGCGCTAAGGCAACGAGTAAGCTACTTTTTTTCAAAGGTGACATGCTCTTTACTCACGCCTCGCAAGGTGATGTCATATCTTACGCTCACAGTTTCAGGTAACAGTGATGATGACACTACACTGTCGTGGTAGACAATCCCCTCATCAATTCGTTTACAGTCACCTCGACTATCACACTGTTTGCCATTAGTTAATGTGATGTGAGTGTTTCCAGTGTTGTGAAAATAGAATTTGTTGCCCTCAAAGGAATACTCATAGTCCATCTTAGGGTTATCAGGTTGAACAAAAACAAGTATGTCATACCCCATCAGTATTTTAAGTCTCCCCTGATGATCATTTTCAGGCGACAAAGGGGGGGTGACTGGTGATACATCAATGCGGTAAATGCGTTCTTCTTCGAGGTTTTGGTTGATGTTGACAATGGAGATGTGCTCTCGCCCTTCTGATGGCGTAATAATTGCCTTATTTGGTGTTACGAAAAGCCCCAATTCTTCAGGGTTTGATAATTCTGCATAGGTGCTCTTGAGCTCTTTCTGAGGTTCCAGAACTTCTCTAACAACCGTTTTAAAATACACGTTTTGATTTTTAGATAGCGCATTAACGTAGACAACGTCTCGCTTGCTTTCGTTTTTGTCGAAATAGACAATGTTTTTAGACAGTGATATTTCACCAGAAATGGCGTGCTCCACTGGGATAATTGACGAGAGCAGTAGTGTAGCAGTTAAAAAAAAGCGGATCCCCATGATTCAAGTTCCATTTTATTGGTTATTTTTCCCTCAACATGCTTATAATTTATCACATAATTTAAATTTAGCAGTAAACTCTTGTAATGTTTTTCGAAGTTGAGGTTAAATATCGTGACGATTGGTTTTATTGTGTTATGATTAATATCTAACCTAAAAAGGGAACTTTATTAATGAATAAATTTTTGCTCGCCATTGGTTTAACGCTATCTATAACCTCTCATTCACCGTATGCTTTCAGCGAAGAATCAGGGAATATTTTTGTTCAAGGGTATGGCATCTGGTCATCTGATAGAATTGAGAGTCGCGATGTTGGCGCCGGTGCCGAAGTGGGGTTTCAGTTTACCCCTAATTGGGCGCTTTATACGGGATACCAACATTTTTCATCTGATCTTAATGGTATTGATGGGGCGTTAGTGGGGGGAAGTTATACTTTCACTAACAATGTGGGGCTTTTTTCTCAGGTTAGCTGGCATGATGATGCTCAGTGGGACGTAGGCGGGGGTGTGGAAGGTAAATATACTCTTGGTGATGGATGGTCGCTGATGGCGAGAGTGGGTGGGCAAGTCGAGTCTGGCTTTTTTGCCCTCGCTGGTCTCAGGTACGATTTCGACACAATGAAGACGCTGTCTGTCCCCAGAGTCGCACAAACATCTCTTGCCGTGCCAGCTAAGGTTGTTCAAGAGCGATTTAATTTGGATGTAAAATTTCCTCACGACAGCGCCGTCATAAAGCCTGGTGAATACTCGCAAGTTGAGAAACTGGCTCTGATTATGGATAAGAACCCATCACTTCTTGTAACGATCGAGGGACACACTTCTCTTGTCGGTTCAGAATCATACAATCAAGCTCTATCAGAGCGCCGAGCTGCCGCAGTAAAAAAACTACTTGTAGCGCGCTATGGTGTGGATGCTGAAAGAGTAAAAGCTGTTGGTTATGGTGAAAGTAGGCCTGTTGCGCTGGGCGAGACTACATATGCTCAAAGTGTAAACCGTCGAGTTATGGCTGAAGTTTACTATACGCCAGGCCAGTAACATAAATCAAGAAAGGTGCAAGCCAATGCACCTTTCAATTGACTATCAAACAATGTTTGCCTTACCGTGGGGCAATTTCCACCTGTTCCTTAATGACATCTCGCAAGCGGGAGTGAAGTTTTTTTAAACTTGGTTTCACTTCTTTTTTGAACGCACCTAAATTAATGTAGTAAGGTGCTCTTTTCCCGTGGTAATCAATGACAGGCCCAATTTGACCGAAAATAACCCCCGCTCTTGCCATAGACTTCGCTAATCTTGGTTCGACCATGACGTAAATGTGATGTCGATTTGAACACTCTGCTAAAGCAGCCGCTGAAAGATACAATGCAACGGGCAGCATAGAGCATGCTATTTTTGCTTTGTTGTCCCGCCCCAAATAAGGGTGATCCTCCACTCCAATATATCTATGTCTAAACTGGCGTAGAATTGCGAGTCGTGATATTTCACCTATTTGGTCACGACGAAAGTTAGGTGGGGATAATACCAATGCAGGATCATCTGTAGGGATGCAGTTGTTTTTTTCTATTGCCAGTGTCTCATTGGGAAAATCAGGTTTGATAATGCGTACAGTGCCCGCATAAACCCCACTGGTTTTATGTTGAATCAAGCAATGCAGAGAGTGCTTGTCAAAGCAATCTATCTCCATTTCACTAACATTAGGCGCTTCGGTTTTCATCTCTTTGCAATAGACAGCATAACGTGTTTTGAATACCGCTTGGCGCAAAGCTTCGGTGTTGGCGATAACAGGCGTGAAGTGCGAATCAAACAACGATGCGGCTTTATTTGCTTGCCGATACCGTTTAACATCACTTAATAACCCCATCACAGTAGTGGGAATATTTCTTATGTGACGGTATTGGGATATGACGCCTAGACTTTTTGTTTTTACGACACCCACGATTACGCTCCTTTTGGAAAAGTTGTTGCGTTTGCAGGGGATGCTCGCCAAGCTGCAATACATCTCGCAATGTTGAAAGATTCATGATTTGTAATGGTTAACCCACGCCAAAGAAATGGTTTGGAGTTAATGTTCCGCGCTTTTAAACAAAAACGAGTCTTTATAAAAAAGGTGATTTTTATTATGGAAGATAGATATCGCCTAATTTATCACATTTTAATAAATGTGCGCCAAATTGTTTATTTTTCACTCACGCCAGCGTCAAATTTGATGCCTTAACTTTACTTGTTTCTATGATGTGTTATATTGCTTTGGTTAAAAGGAGTCATTTTGGAGCATAGGGTAATGAGTAAAAGTATAAATTATCAACCGCATATAGATGGATTGAGGGCAATTGCAGTATTGTCAGTTTTAGTCTTTCATCTAGATAAGAGTTGGTTGCCAGGGGGATTCGTTGGCGTTGATATATTTTTTGTTATATCAGGATACCTCATTACTTCCATTTTGACGAGAGAGATAGACCAAAAGCGTTTTTCATTGAAGCACTTCTACACGAGAAGAATAAAACGGATTTTACCGGTGTACTTTACTGTGGCCGCCAGCTCCCTTGTCACCGGCATTATAATTCTTGCTCCTAGTGAACTGATCAAAGTTGCAGAGTCATTGCTTGCCAGTGTCGTATTCTTGTCTAACTACTACTTCTACTTTAATGTGGGGTATTTTGGTGGCCAAGCGGACCTCATGCCTCTTATACATATGTGGTCACTTGCCGTCGAGGAGCAGTTTTATATTTTTTGGCCCATTGTTTTGACGATCCTAGCCGCCATTGCTTCTCCGTTGTGGCGTATAGTCTTTATATGGGCCATTTTCCTGTCTTCTTTCGTTATTTCTCTAATGCTATCAAGCAGCCACCCTGATTTTTCCTATTACGCCATAATGACAAGAACTTATGAGCTTATGGTGGGGGCGTTATTTGCTATCTATATGGAACGAGCTAAGGCGCTACCTAAAGTGTCAATATGGATGGCCTTTGCCGCGCTTATATTGAGTGTGATTTTTATCCGACAATCCATGGCATTCCCTGGTTGGATAGCACTGATCCCCTGTGTGGCGACGGGGGTTTTGATTGTGAAAGGGCAGGAAAGTAGCGGTGTGTATCGACTCCTGTCTGCTCCTTTTATGGTGTGGGTGGGCCTGCTATCTTATAGCCTTTATATGTGGCATTGGCCTGTTATCTCGTTTATGCGTCACTATTTCATTGATCTTGAAATGCAACATATTTTGTTCGCGACAGTCGGGATGTTTGCGCTTTCCATGATAAGTCGTCACTTGATTGAGAAGCCTATGATGAAGTCAGGTGCTTCATTTAAACGTTCATTTTTGTTGTTGTATCTTTTGCCTGCCAGCATTCTCGTTGGCGTGTCGTGGTTAATTATAAGTAGCGACGGTGTATACTCACGTTACTCTAATGATGAACAGATGCTTCTGCGTACGAGTGAGGCCGTGGGGCACCATTGCGCCCGAAGTTTGCCGTATGATAAACCCAACCCAGATTGCTTGATTGGCGAAGAGAAAACCGAGCCTAAAGCAAAAGTTTTACTTTGGGGTGACTCCCATGCGAATCATTTCTTCAATACTGCAAAGGTCGCATCAACGTCTATGCCTGTTACTTTTGAATTGGTCTCCTTCGCAGGATGTCCATCCATAAGAGGTGTTTTTAGGGTGAATCGAGCATATAGCGTTAAATGTTATGAGCATAATGAAGCTGTGTGGGAAAAGTTGGTTAAGAATGGTGATTTTGACGCTATTGTGCTGGCCTCAAATTGGGCTAATTATCCACGAGGAAATAATCTTGGTGACAATGAAGATATGAGCGTTAGTACAGAAAACTCATCACGTGCATTTTTCAGTAATATGTCTAATATGATTTCTGATATGGCGTTATTAGAAAAGCCATTTTTCATTATAGACTCCGTGCCAAACTTTCCGTTCAATCCTGCACGATGCAACATTAATCGAAAGTTGCTAGGGCAGAATAGAGATTGCAATTTAGAAGAGAGTGAGTATAAGCAAGGTAAAGCAGAGTTTACGACTTTCATAATGCAAGAAGTTAATGATAAACGCAATGTTCACTTTGTTTCATTGGATGATGCTCTTTGTGAGAAAGGTGTCTGCTTGTCAGCAAAAGATGGTAAGGCGTTGTACAGCGACAGCAATCACCTTTCAGAATATGGCTCCAAGTATGTGGCCTCTGAATTTATTTCATTTCTCAATGAAGTGGCGGGGAAGTAAAGGGAGTCGGTTTGAAAACGGTGCCAGAATGTTCTGGCACCTATTTTAAAGGTTTTACGCTTTGTTTTGTGGGGTGTTTGGTTGCGTTTTAGTGAGCTGCTCGATGCGTGATGTCAGCTCTCTATACACCTCGTCGTTTTTAACACCGTCACCTGCCTGCATGCCCTTGTAATAAGACTTGGCGACATCTTCTGATGCTTGCTTAAGAGACTCATGCAATGTTTCACTTTTGTGCAATGCGCCAATTTCCATCAGCATTCTACTTACATCCATTTGCGTTGTTGCGCGATGAACAAGTGCCTCTATGAGCCTTTCACCCTGGTGAGAGTGGCCTTCGTTTTTCTCAAGCCATTGGATCACTTGATCCAATTGTGCCTTTCTCTCAGGGCTGTCTTCATTTGCATTAACCAGCAGCGGAAGCGAGCCTTCTGTAAACGGGGCGCGCGCGCTATCCATCGAGGTGACAAATCGATTAACATCCGGGTTTTCTCTTGCTTTTCTTACAGTAACGCTGGCGTGAGTGTTAGGTAAAAACGGTGACACATCATTGTCAAAAACGGGTAATGTTATAGGGTAGACACTTGTATTTAATACAATAGATTCTGATACTGGTAACTCAGGGAGCACACTGCCTGGGTCAAGGTCCTTGGTGTTTTCTATGGTGTTGCTTACAACCATGAATTTATTCTCAAACATTGAAGCGCGTCTTGATTCGTTATAGCTAAGCATGTTGGTGATGGCTTCACCCATTTCTATCGGCTGTCGCTTACTGTTGTCCATTTTGTCGATTAAATTGTGCTGCACTTCAGTGAGCGCTCCAACTAGATCGATCTCTGTGATGTTAAGAGAGAACCATGGCTTAGGATCATTAATGTGAATGCTGATTACAGGTGTGCCTGTTTGAGAGATGCCGACTCCCTCCGTGCCATGGCCAAGGTTTGGGGAGAAGACATCGGCCTCAATCGGTGTGTTTTCAACGTTTTCAAAATCAACCTTGACAGAAACGCTGTCCATTAACTGTTCAATTTTGTTGTCAAGTAAACTGCCGGAGTCCATATGAAAAAACTCTGTTAGCATGAATGTCAGGTTGTCTCTAAGCTGGTCATTAACATCGTCAACCGTAACGGCATCATCATCCATTGGAACGCTGCTTAGTGTTATGGCTATTAAATTCTTATCCATGGTGTCTCCATCAGGCATAGCTATAAACGTTATGATAAAGATAGTATCACATTTACACACTGCGCATTATAAAAAAACTGTAGTTCATCGCATGGGTTTGTGTGTAAGCTTAGCGTCATTGCGCTTCAAGTCAGAGTCAAACGCTTGCCAGGCTTGCGTGTTTGCAATATTGCTTCCCTCATATTGGTTACCCGCCACAATCCCAGTGAAAAATGCATCGACTCTCGATTGAGACTGTATTGCTTTAATCTCATCGCTATGCGGTGAGATGTCACTTACAGAGATGTTTTTTTCATGCGTAAGGCGCTGTATTGTTGAAAGGACATTTTCTCTCTCATCGTCAGGCAGAGAGCGCCATTGATGGCCAATGGCCAATCCCGTTTGTGCATGCATGATGGGACCGACGTGATGATGAAAAAATTTATCAAATTGAGGGTGGTCACGAAAAGCAGCAATAGCGTTAGCGAGATGCTTAGCGTAGCTGTCGTCAAACTGGAGGCTCAATGACGTAATGGACTGAATTTGTGGAAAATAAGCTCTATTGCACTCGCGAGAGCTAGTGATGCTGAGAACATTGTCACGTAAAAGCAGTTTCGCCTCTCTGACTTTAACGCACTCCATATCATCATTGATACGATCGGCTACACTTTCGTTGAACACGGGCATTATCGCCGTCCCTGCTGTATGTATAAATGCCGTGCCAGTGTGGCCTGAATCAGGGGCACCAAAGAAATCTTGTGGCGTCATCACGCCTTGCCGTTCTCTTGGAATGACAATATACATGTCATTGAATGCAGCGTCCCTTTTTTCCTGGCAGTGTAAGAATAGCTCTTTCGGGGCTTTGCTGTAGGTGATCGATGTGATTGATTCTGCCATGTTATCAATGGCAGAGGATAAGATAGCATTATGCTCATCAATGCCTATTCCTATCTTTAGCCATATTTTAGGATCTTGAATCGCTAGCGTTATCTTGTTTCCAGATTCAATGTGTTCAGATGATACAAATACGCTATCAGCAGCAAGTTCCGATGTTATTTTAGGGCCAAGTGGAACATCAACTTCGTCACCAAGGTACCGCATAATCTCATCTCGGTACTCTGATAAAAACTCAGCTGCTTCAGCTGCCCCGTGATCATCCGTAAATGTTAATGTTAATGCACTATTGCCCACACCGTCACCTCCTAAGTAAAGTTACTTAGATAGTATCACGAACAGTGTTATTTACAGCATATAATAGCAGTCTCGCCGTTTGGTTGTGTTGATGGGAGTGTGAGAGGTGAACTACCCAGCGACTAAAGATCGCTGGGTTTTCTTGCTAATTATTCGATAAAAAAAGCCACAGATGTGGCTTTTTTTACATTACTTGCGGTTTTTACGCCCCTTTATTAAGGTCATCCACAATGGACGCTAGGAGGTCTCGCGTTCGCGTTGCGTCTTCAGGAAGAATGGATGACAGCTCTTTAAGCAGCGCCACTTTATCATCAAGATCTTCGACTTTAAAGTCAGGTTTCGCTAATTTTTCACGCAGGGAACTTAATTCCTGTTGAACCGTTTTATTACTTTCACTCATAGCATTACTCTTCGGTTGAGGGGGAGTACTTGATGCTAAATTTTCTATGGCTTTAGCATCGTGTTTTGCCGGCGTGTCATCCACGTTTTTAACTGGGTCAACTGTTCGTGACACCTGTGGTGACATTCGTTTTTCTTTTACAATACGCTTTTTCGATTTTGGCGCGCCTGGTTTTAGAAAGTCAAACAACTCTGGCTTTTTAAAAGCGTTGATAAAGCTGTCATGGCGTTTCGAGGAATAAGCCTTCATGCCAGCGGCCAAAGTAAGCAAGTGCGTTAGGTAATACGTCTTGTTAGGTTTGAGCTCAATGGCTTGCTTTTTCGTTAATGACTTAACGATTTCATCAACATCACTCTTAGAGACGTCTTCACCGCAAAGACGAAGTGTCTCTTCTATGTTGCGAAGCTGAATAACTTCTCGCTTGTGCTGCATGCCCATCTCTATCACAATGCGCTCGCGGCGATTAAGTTTGAAAATATCCGTTTCGTTATTATCTCGACGCTGCGCGCCTTCATCCATACCTAGAGCAAAAGATGCACCTTCAACTAACACCAGTCGTTCTTCTTTTTCACGACGGATGATTTTGCGCGTCAAAAGACTTGTCACGGCGACATCAATATCTTCTTTGCTAACAAGAGCCCCTTGCAGTGTTGCTTGCTCAACAAGTCTTGTTTTTGGTGTCGAATGAGACGCTTTAACAAGTTGGACAACGAGTTTTTCTGGTTTGGTTAGACAATAAATGTCTGCATTTTTAACTTCTCTAAGTGGCACGTTTTCGCTTCCTTGATTGCTAAGTTGGATAATGTCTGCTTGCGAAACATTATCGTTATCAGGTGATGTGATTGAGGCGTTTCTCGCAGGCGTTGCTTGTGATGTTTTGGCGCCATTATCTAGCGCGACATGCTTTTCAGCGGAAATGTTGGCGTCGACATTATTGCTTTGAGATGATTTTTGCTCAGCTTTCATTGCCGACAACTCGACCACGTCCTTTTTCTGGCTTTGATTGACGTTCTTAGCGACAGCCGGATCCGCCTTTGTTCCAATTTGTCGCCTGACTTTCTCATGGAGAGCGGTTAACTCTCTTGTTGCAAGTCGACTTTGGGCCTTGGAGGCTTGGTTCTGTGAAGATGGTTTTGTTGAAGCCACGCGAGAAAGAGGCTTGACCGGTACGCTTCTCGCAACTTCAATGCTTTTTTGACGGTTTTTTTCACGCAGTTGTTCAATATAAGACAACGTAAGTTTAAGAGGTAACCCCCGTGCCTTTATGATTTCTAAATGCTGAGGTTCAGCAGGCTTTTTGCCCATGATCACCATGCCTAGAGAGCTCAGAGAGTATGTCACCCCACCACTCGTTTTTATTAAGCCTTGTTGCGATAACATTTCAAGTCTTACAAGAAGGTGTTTACGGTTGTTGATGTTCTGGTGCAGCCGCGATTTGATGATATGCTCCGTCGCCATTGAGTTCTCGGCGAGAAGGTTGAGTATATGGTAATCAAGTATTGTGAATTCCATTCTTTGGTATTCCTCAGCAATAAAACAAATAAAATCTTCCTAAATTAAAAGGAATATACCACTAATGCACATATCACGCAACATCAACCAGCCTTTTCGACTGAATTTATCCCCGGAATGATTGACTCAATAAGAAGTTGAGGCCCTTTGTCGAAGCTACTATAACCAATTTTCACTGCAACGGTGTAAGTCTCACCAATCGCAAGCTCCTCGAACCATGGCTGCCTCGCAAAATGAAAAGCAACAGCTTTGTGGTAGTTGCCAAACTGGTCCTTGAACTTAAAATTGCAATGCGCGCCTTGATTTGCACCATTGCCAAAAGGGTGGCCTATCGTGCCAGCAAAAGTGCAATTTATAGCAAACGCGGGGGCTTCAAAAAGTTGTCCATAAGGATGTAAACGGTTAATTTCATCCAGGATTGACATCTCATTAATTCTTGCCAGATCATTTTCTCCAAGAATTTTATCAATCATAACGCGAGGCGCAAAAAAATCATCGCTAAGATTGTACATCTTTGCGTGGTTTTTGACATGCTTGTCAAACTCTTCTTGAAACAACGATAAGTCACCTAATTTTATTTTAACACCCATGGCGCCCTTATGACCACCGCCTTTAACGCTCACTTTTTCCTTGACGTCATTAAAGACAATATCTCTAATGTTAAGCGGACCATCGATAGAGCGCCCCGAGCCGGTGATGACTTGGTGATCACTTTTCTTTTCTTTTACATCGACAGGGCTAAAAATAATGGTAGGGCAATTGAATGCCTCCTTCACTCGACTTGCCACGATGCCGTGTATACCATGTGAGCCTTTAGGAAGATAAAGCGATATGCCTCTGCGTCCAAGTTCGTAATATTGGCGAGATGCCTCCTTAAAGGCCTCCTCTTGCATAGACGCGTCCACCTCTTTACGACGATTATTCTTCGCAAGCAATTTTTCATAAAAGATTTCGGCTTCAGCAATGCTTTCTGCCATTAGAAATCCCAATGCGCTACTTCCATCGCCACCAGTCCGGGAATCCGCATTAATTGCAGGCGCTAAAAGAAACCCCAAATCCTCAACGTTAACTTGGTCGAAAGGTTTGTTGATTTTTCGTTTAAGTACAGTCCATGCAGGTATAACCTCACGATTGATGTCATCAATGCCCTTTCTAATAATGCGTCTATTAAATCCACTTTGAAGCGAAACGCAATCCGCGACCGTAGCTAAACTCGCGTACGTCATAAGTGGAGCCAAAGACGGGCGCTTGCCGCCAAAATAGCCGGCTTCAGCCATCACTTTGGCGGTTTGCGTCATTAAACAAAGTGCTACCACACAGCCGCAAATGGTTTTGTCTTTGAAGTTGTCATCAGGACGTTGAGGATTAATGAACGCGTAGGCTTCTGGACAGCTTCCCTTTGTATGATGATGATCACTCACTATCACATCCACATTGGGGCTGCCAAGCTCATCCATTCTTTCTTTAAGGTAAGCAAATCCCTCACTGTCACCACTTCCTTGGTCAGCCGTCATAACAACTGAAGGCAGACGGTCTCCACAGCGTTCAATGATGGCATCGACCGCTTTTTTAGTTATGCCGTACCCGAATTTCATTCGGTTGTTCACGCATATAACAATATCATCATCGGGGAATCCCATAAATTTAACCAGCGCAAGCTTCATCACGACCGCTGAAGTGATACCGTCAACATCAAAGTCTGTAGCAAGGGCAATTCGCTCCCCACGCTCTTTTGCTTGTAAAAGTCGTTCAGCGGCGATGTCCACATCTTTCAAAGAAGCAATATCCATGTCCGCCAAGCTTGGAGAGATAAGCTCTTGGTATGTGGTCGATGACATGTCGTTGACGCGATTTGCAGCAAGCAATGATGTGAGAGGTGTTTCTCCTGCATCTAAGAACGTCTGCTTTGCACGCTCATTAGTTGAGCGGAAGATCAATGTCTTCTGTGGAATATCGATGACGTGCTTGCCTAACTTTATTGACATGAAAAGACTCAATTTGATTAATTTGGTAATATTATAAAGAAATGTGAGGTTGATTTCAACCCTCATGCGTCGTATTATAGACAATATAACCAATAAATTGGAATAATAGTAATGCACAGTAAACTATATACGTTGAGTGATTTAGCTTCCCCTTTGGCCCCCATAACGTCTACGGCAAAAGTCTCAATTTTATTGCCGGGGCAAAAGCCCAATTCTATCTCGATGCCCACTTTTCTTTTTTATGCGTTTAAGGCGAAGCGTCTTGCCGCCGCGGGTATAAGTAATGAAAACAACATTTCTGATGAGGCATATGAAACATTCCGTACTGCCTATTTTGACAGCATAAGACACATGGCGCGTCATGTTAATCAAGATATTATTGATGGTAAGCTTGATACTAATGCAAAGATGTCTGCAACCATACAACAACGTATAGCCAGCATGTTATTTTCTGACAGTGAAGATGAGTATGCTGAATTTGCCAACACACCAGTTCGCTCCATTAACGCCACAAAAAGCAAAAAAAATGTTACCGTTCCTGAGTATTTATTTAGACGACTCAGTGATTATCTTGGCTTTGAAAAAACAGCAATGCTCCATATTCAGCAGGCGGTTGCAAAAATAAAAGAAGAAGGTGAAACTCGTGGGGTTATTGTTGACGGTGCTTTTGTGGGTGAAACAAGCCACTCTTCTTGGTCAAAAAAGCTATACAATCAGCTGTTGCTTGATATGATTAAAATGAGCGATATGCCTCAAGCGTTAAATGGGAAAATACTAAGTGTGAAAATGCGCAGAGATATGCGGGCCGAAGTTACAACGCAACATCGATTTCTTAATAAACCTTCAAAGATTTAGTGCTTTGAAAAAGGCGATGACCAAGACCATCGCCTTTCTTTCCATTACCATAACCTCATTTGATTTCTTGCTGACAGTGAATCACTGCCTGCTGAAGGAACGTCATCATTATTTGGCTTATGAACTTCTACGCTTGGTTTTTTTTCAGGTTTTTTTATCTTTGCGTTATCGATTTCGCTGTCAATTTTTGGCAATGCTGCCTCTTTTGTTTTTTCCTGAAGTGCTGTCACTTCAAGTGTGATATCCTCAACCTTCTTCGGTGTGGGAGTAGGTAAAAAGTCAACCCCGATGCTTTGTTCGCTGCATACGGCTGGGAGTTGGACATATTGGGACAAAAGCTCCAAGTTGTGTACGGCTTTCATCATTGAATCGCCGCCCGCTACTTTCTCCATTCTGACGCTATCAAAATTAACATAATCCATTCCATTTGCTGTGACCGCCACTGCCCGTAATGATTGTGGCCCTATATCTGGTGCAATGTCAGATAACCTTTCACTAAGAGATGTGATGAGGTCTTGCCCTCTCTCCTTATTGAGTGAAAAAGCCTCGCCACGCCCATAATGTTCATCGTTGAGTTTAGAGGCTATCAATGGTTCGTTGATAGCAACAAGCGATTTAGCTCTCGCCGCTAATGCCTTGCTAGACAGCATCAAGCTGTACATTGGTGTGTGTTCAGCTTGAATGAAAATAGGTTTATCTTTGGCATGTGCAGGTATATCAAAACGACTTGTTATATGTCGGGCTGCACCAAGTAAAGGCGTGGTCGTCTGTAATGATGCAATTAATGTGGCAGCTGCACTTAGCTTTGCTGATTCAATGAGAGCGGACGTTGGGACAGACTCGGTGAGATCTGTGTCAGAACTTTGAATATATAAATTTTTCAGCATTCTTGTTACAGGATCAGACATGGCAATACCTGACTCAGAAAGCCCTTCTGCGCGCAAAAGGTCGCTTTCAGCGTATTCTTTTACTGCGGTGTTGACCAACTCTTCAATTGTGGGAGTCGCGCTACGTAAAATGCTAGATGCCATGTTTTCCATAGTTTCTGCAATGCGTTCCTCCCCCACAGCTTGACGTGCAGCAACAGCAAAAAGAGATACAGGGGCAAAGCCACAAGATTTACTGTCTAGTTCTTCTTTAGGGAATAGTGATGAGGAATACCCTATCATAGAACGAACTTCGCTCTGATCCATATTTGACTGCATAAAAGGGTTTATGAGCGGAGAGCTTGCGTACTCTGTGATGAAAGCAACAATCTTCTCTTTTGTTGTTAACCCCTCAGCCGAAGGAAACGCATTGGATAGCGCGTAAGGGTTACGAGCCGTTTGCCCTTCAACAAGATCTTTTATCCTTTCTCCCATTTTTTTTATTTCATTAGAGTTAAGCGTCAGATTGTCCATGGCATCATTAATATGGCTTTTTAAATTAGGCGTCTCTGTTAAAATATAGGATTGCATAGCGGTCAATGGCATGAGGTTATATAAACCTGTGGTGGAAATTAACCCCTCTATGTCAATGTTTCCGTCAGCAATAGCCTTGCACCTGGCATTATGCATATAGTCATCAATATAATCTCCTGCAAGCTCAGGCATACTAGAAATGCCATCAGACTGAGATTTCATTACCTCTGCGCTTAGCATAAGTTGCCCCTCCAAGGTTGTTTTGAGGAGAGGGGAAGCGCTTATGTTCTCCGAGGATGTGTCAAAATTGGACAGTACAGCAACCATCTCTTCGACTGCCTTTTTGGGGACTCCATAACGAGGCCCGTCGTCTGCCTTAAATGAGTACCCTCCAGAGACAACTGGTATAATAGTTTTGTCTGGTGTTTCCATGTCGTAGTATTTGGCACCATGTATCATTTTATAGTTTAAAAACGATGCGGAAGCTTCTCGTTTTTTCACATCTTGAATAAACATTTCCGTTAATGGAATTTTGATCGATCTCGCCATCTGTTCAGACAGGTGTTGCATAACTAGCACATCGCCGGGCACATTAAACTTAACAGCTTCAATAGCGATGTCTCTAAGACTAGAATATTGTTTATGAAGGACGCCAAGCTCTACACTGTTAGCGAGCTTTTGGGCGCCACCACGCCCAATTCGGGTCCATCGTTTGGCAACCAGTTTTGAGAACTCGCCGTCAGCCAAAATGCGCTCTTTAATGCCAACAGCATAAGCGCTACCGAGAAGTTCAGGGTCAATTCTTCCTAGAGCCAACTCTGATTTTGTTTCATCGGACATGGGGCGCTTTCTTCGTGAATGTGTCAAATCTTTCTTTTTTTGCTCAAGCCATGTCGAGTTTTTGAATGAACGCGAGTTCATGATGCTATTGGCGCGAGCACGACTTTCGGGATTAGGGGTAAAGTATAAATCGTGCGTGTAGTTAGCTACAAGGGAAAGTTCCTCTGGGGTCCACTCTGCAAGATTAAAGTAAATCTGTTGATTTAATGGATTGTTTTGCCCCATGTATACATCAAATGGTTTTGTTAGCGTAACATCAAACTCTTTTTCTTTATGTGCATCCACTTGACTTTGAGTAAATACATTTGCTTTAAGACCGGCGTCTAAGTAATCTTCAATGTCCATTTCAGCAATATCGCCGGTATACGCTGTCATACTTCTAACGTCTTCTAGCAACGCTCGTCTTGCTGGCGAAGTGAGTAGAATGAGAGGGTCGGGATCACTGCTGACCAGAGGCGTTTCGCCGCGGGCGTGTTTTTTCAATACATCATCTGGACTGTCATCGCGTTGATAGCCAACACTGTAAAGTTGCTGGCCCAAATTTATCCATCCCTCAAGATTGGCTAAAGTAACACCTTCTTGTTGTCGCGTTATTGGATCTTCTGAAGGCAATGCGAGCTCGTTGTCGCTGAATTTGGCAACAGCGCTAATGAGATCGCTCATATAAGCAACCATATCAGGGTTGTTGTTTAGCTCCTTTAATCCTGCAAGTAGCGTTTGCGCATCCCGGTGCTTTATCATCAGTGGTGATTTTCTGGCCTCGCCGTTTCTTATCCGGGTGGCTAATTCAGCAGGCGACTCATCAGGGTTAACGCCGTATTGATTTAGCGTAAATCCAATCTCCCCCAACCTGGCAAAGATTTCAGCATCCGACAGGAAATAGTCAAGTTTACTGGTCATTTCATTGAGTACTTCCTTGTCGATTTTGCCGTAAAAATGCGCGATGAGCTTGTCTCTCAGTTCATCCTCTCTTGGATCCATAAAGTGGGCGATTTCATGTGCTATTGACGATGGAGAGTCTTGATCGAAAGCTATAATTTCCATATCTGGGAGCGTTACACCTTTCTCAAAAACAGGTGCGCCTCCGCGTGTTGCGTAAACACCAGAGAAACGATATTGTCCAAGTTTTCTGTCTTTGAGTTCAAAGGCTCTGTGGCAGTCAAGATTCATATTTTCAATATCTCTTAACATGTCACGAAATTTTCTAATGTCACTGCTACCATCTATTTCTACCGCGCGAATAAACGGCATGCTCTTAACCATGTTGTGTATATCGGTAACAGCTTTGCTATTTTTTTTGTGTTGACTTCCTAACTGTAAAATGCCGTCTTCTTTGGATATATAGGTCGAAGCTTTCGTTACGCCATAAAGCATCGCTCTACCACCATAAAAGCGGTCGTCGACTGTCTGTTGCGTCTTTATGTCCATTTTGCGACGCATGTTTTGGTAGTTTTCCAATATTTTTAGTGTGGATGCCTTTAGGCTTTCTAGTTTTTGGCTGCCTGCCTTTGTTCCCATGTAAGCGAGCTTGTCATGTAATGGCGAATTTATAGTGGGTGAAGGTTCTTTTTCAAGCTTTCTAAGGAGTGTGAGCCCATTCTTAAATTCTTTATATGAAAAGTCTTTGAATATGGCATTAAACAGCGCATCTCGGATAAACTTGTTGTCTCTTCTACTTAAATCATAGTCTGCGCCTTTACGGAGCTTCATGCCAAAGAGATTGAGCGTTTGCGTGTCAGGATCATACGCGTCAGGAAACAGTACTCGCATGTCGCTAGGTTCCATTTCTAGCTCTGGAGCTTCGTGATTATCATTGACAGTCTGCAAAATCTTTGACATATCTTTAAGATATTCCGCGGTGACGTTAATATCCTTGTCTAACGCTTCCATGATAGAGGCCAAAGGGGAATCGCTGCCTTGGGTCGCGAGCTTGTCTACGAATAGTGGAAGCTTGCTTTCTGATAAAAAAGCGGAAAGTCGAATCGTTTTGTTGGCATAACGAGCAATGTTCGCCATTGATTGAGTTTGCGTTGCCACAGTGTGTCCTTTCTATGATATAGGGGTGCTGAATTGATAATATCATAAAAAGAGAAAACGCAACGGCTTAAGAAAAAGCCCCCTGGGTGTGCAGCGTATTTTCAGAGGGCAAGTGTATGTTTTATTTTTTCGGCGTTGCAAAAGACATTTCGTCAAGATAAGGCATTGTTTTAATCAATGCTTTATAGGTCAATGCATTTTGTGCTCGACGACTAAATGTGGCCCGTTGTTCCCATGATTTTCTGTCATAAGTTGATAGCGGCGCATAAACATCATTGATGAATGATCTTAAGCTGCTGTTCACACTATCGAAGTTCATGTCTGGATTTAGGCCATCTTTTTCCAACATCCATCGGCACAGGTAAGGCGGAATAGAGGTGGAAGGCGCGTCATGATAACGCGTCACCGTGTGGGAGTGATTACTTTTTTTGTTTTCTAATAATTGTTCATGCCCACGTATAAGAAGCGGTTCTTTCCACGCAAGGAAGCGAAATACTATTTCATGTAATGTGCGACTAACAAGTACTTTTTTATCCGTTTCATTGGCAAACTCATGGATATCCGACAGTAATGTTGCCAGTGTTTTTCTCGCTTGCTTTTCGATGCTTTTATCCAGAGGTTCTTTTTTTAACCCTCGCTCACTCATAAGCTTTGCTTTTACTGCAACAAAAAGAAGAAGTGGCATCGTTGTCCCACACTCTTTTCCGTTCTTAAGTAGTGCTAAACGGTAACTGTTTTCCATATTCAGCAAAGGGGAAGCTAATGCTCTGAACGAAATATGCTCTTCACATTCTTTAATGTCAGTTAGCGATTTTATCGTGCGGGTAATTGCCATGACGCTGTCTCACTTGTTTTACTTAACAATATAACAAAGAATAATTCATTATCAGGGAGGCGTCAATGCTTTTTTTCAATAATCGTTGTTTATTTACAATTTTAGTCACCACAGATACGAAGTCGCTCTTCTGCTTTAGATAGCGAATCACCGATCTTCAATGAGTGTTGAAGCCGTTTAAATCCATTTATTTGCTGACCAATAAATCGATTTGTTGGCCTCACCATGAACTGTAGGTCGACAATTCGTTTCCCATTCTTCACTGGCGTTAGATCTAATTTTTCATCGATAGGTTGTATGACACCGAAATCTGCAAGTTCACGCAGAGCTTTAAGCAATAAGTTCTTTCGCTTTGTAACATTGCTTGAAAGTAAACAACCCGCTGCTAATATCGTCCCATTTTGATCGATTGCTCTTACGTGCCCAGGCTCACCTTTGTTGTTCGCATTTTGCCAAGTGTGAGTGAACTCTTTAAATAAATAACGTGCGATTGGGCTTTTCATCGTCAAAGCGCAAGCTGAATCAAAACTCCGATATTTGCCTTTTTTCACACCCTCTGTTGCACGTGGATTAAAGGCGACATAAACAATACGGTCGTTGCTTTCTTCATTAACCCCGGTATTTAAACTTTTCATCTCAGAGACAATGTATGACATGCGGATGTCAAGATCTCCTTTATCACTGTTAGCATAGGTGTAATAGGCGCTTTGAAGTACCTCAAGTCCTTCTCTTAATTCATCAAGACGATATTCTTTGTTTCTTTCTCTTAAGGCACTTCTTAGTTGGGACAAGGTAAAACATACGCCCATCGACCCGCCATCCAATCGATAGCCTGGTCTGGATGAATTAAGGCTAAATTCCCCATTTTGAGCAAACAATATTAAGCAGTCTTCAATAAGAGACTCTCGCGTACCTGGGTATATTGCGCAAGTTCTCCCTTTGTTTACCCCAACCTTTTTTTTGATGATGGCCGGGTAAATAGCATATCGTTCTTTTTCTGCAAGCTGTATTATTTTTGGTTCAGGTTCATCAGATAATCGAACTGATTTTGCGTTTTTGTCGTGGATAAAGCGAGGGACCAAGTCGTAGTCCAAAATCGTGTTGCCTTTAGCGCCGGTTTGTCTTGAAGTCGGCATTGAGAAAAAGTGCAACTGTTGCTGGATAAGTTCTTTTCTGTCTTTTTGCGGTGGCTTATTTTCCATGTGCAAGTTCCGTTTTATTCACTTTTTAAATCAGGGTGTGGGATTCTAGCACTGAGAAATTTAAACGCAACCGATTTATTTTTTTTCTGAGCGAGTAAAAGAAATAAAAGTATTCATATAATTATTATATGTATATTAAATAGAGAGGCCAACAAAAGCTTATAAATTTCAAACACATACCCCCTCAACTTTACCCAAAACCCCCTGCTGTTTTACTCGAAACCCCCTGCTGTTTTACTCGAAACCCCCTGTTGTTTTACCCGAAACCCCCTACCGAAGACATGTATAAAAAAACAGCTATTTTTTATTAACCTTTTATATATTAAGGCTCATAGCCGGATTTGGTCATCTTAAAATTACTCAAAACCCCTAGCGAAAAACACTAATTTTGCTCGAAACCCCTAAGAAAAAAAATAAACTTTACCCGAAACCCCCTATGCATTCCTCTCCTTTACTCAAAACCCCTAATACTAAAGTTTACTCGCTATAGGTTGCAAATATGTGTTATATGGTTGATATAATTTTAACTTTGTGGCATTCTGCTGTTATGTAGTAAATATGAACACGGAAGTGTATGCGTTATTTTTCAATTGCAGTATTCGCATTTTTTTTCTTTCAGTCGGCATATGCTAATGGTATGTCTTTGAGGGTTTTGGCGTGGTCTCATGGTCTTTCTGATTATGGCGTTGAGATGGCGTCAAATTCTTTAGATGTGACAATTAATGTCGATGTTTACAACAGTAAACGAGAGATGTATTTTTTCCTTACTCAGCATGAGCAGAGGCCTTATGATATTTTGCTTCTCCCAGGAAAAGAAATTGACTGGATGGGGGGGAATGGGGCGTTGCTTGTTAAGCCTGAGATTAGAGAAAACGCTACGAGTATAACACATTACTCGCTAGATCATAAATATGGGATTTTCGCAGCGAGGGATCACTTGGCCGCAGTGTGGAATGGCTCCACAAAACCTTCTACATGGCAAGAATTTTTTGAAATGATTAGGCATGAAGGTCTTCATGTTGCATTGACTGAAAAAGAAGATGGCGTTGATGCACTTATGTTGGCCAATGCAGTCAGTCCAAATCGATTTAGCGAAAGTGAGCTGATGCACGTTGGAAAGATTTTTACAGAGATTGAATGGTCTCGTTATGAAAGCGGTGAATCCCCAGCTATAGTTAGCTTTGCTAATGCTATCGCAAGCGGTGTTGATGCTTATTTCCCAAGCAAAGAGACCAGAACAACCGATTATCTATTTTCAGTGTCAACTTTAAGCGAAAATTCTGAGATGGCATGGCGAGTTTTGGAGGTGCTGGTTTCAAAAAGTGCGTTAACACCTTTGCTTTATGATGGTGTTAGCGTTTTCTTTGAAGGCAAAATTCACTCTCCGTCGAAGAAGGTTTCATCCATCACAGCGACGCATAATGATGTTCATGCATCACCAAGGATGACGAAACTTAAGGCCGTTTTGGAGAGCTCTTTAGATGATTAAAAACACCACGCTCACTAATAAGCTGGCCCTCATTGTTATCCCTGTTGTGCTAGGTCTGTCGCTCATGTTGCTTGTTCTTTTTTTGTCAATCATAAAAAGCAATCACAACGAGAACACGGCTCGGGTTCTTACTGCTCAGGTGACTTCAGCGGTTAATAAGCTTGACAGTTTGTATGAAAGAGCAACCTCTAATGCAAAGATGATTTATACACAAAGGGAATTAGGTTTAATATTTGACGACCATAAAGTGCTAGAAAAAGACAGTATTGTGGCACTTAAAAATAGGTTTTCTGACCTTAAGGATTCATCTCCACAGTATCTTGCGACATACGTAGTAAACAGTTATGGGAATGTACTTTATTACGACAACGGCAAGCCTTTTTATGATATTGAGTTTGCACAGCAATTGAGTGGATACGCTCTGCAATCAAACACGAGAAACACGGGATCAAAACCCGAATCTAATATGGTTTATTCTAAGCAAGGATGGGTTTGGTTGCTCTCTATACCTGTAAGTTACCGCGACAAAAGTGGATACGTGATTGTTGTGATGGATGCTCAATTCGTCAGACGCAGTGTGGCGAGTATGGAGCGTGTTTTTGTTGACTTCTCTGGCGTGGATGATGAAGGGTTAATGACACCTATGGCGCGCGCTATGGCTAGATCAAGCAGAGGTTCAGAGGGGAGTGTTAGTGACGTTGAGATTGATGGCGTCAATTATCGATATAGTTATGTGACCACTCCCTATGGCGTCGTCTATGGATGGATTAATATTGATGGATATGGAGGCAGCTGGGGTAAAATGCTACCGATTATAGCTGTGTCTATTTTTCTTCTCTGCGTTTCAGTGGCATGGGTATGGTTAGGTTTAAATCGAATTGTTGTTATCCCTGTTAAGCGACTGTTGCAGGTTTTGAACGATGTGCTGAATGACAAGGGAGCGAATGCCGCCCTTAATGTTGGGACCGAAGAGTTTCGTCTTATAGGTGATAAAATTCAGCAGATTAATGCAAGCTTGCAACACCACAATACGCATATTGAAAGGTTGGCGTATTATGATGAGTTAACGCAATTGCATAACAAACAATATATCATGTCCTACCTTGATCAAAAACTTGAAGATGACTTGAGGCAGGGGGCTAACCTTTATGCATGGGTAGTAGATATAAAAGGATTTAAGAGAATAAATAGTACCCATGGTCACCGAGTTGGAGATGAAGTGCTTTGTTCTGTTGCTGCCAAAGTAAGATGCACCGTTGAAAGTTTTTGCCGGCGTTATCAAATTGATGCTAATTCAATACTAGTGTCTCGTGGAGCCAGTGATGAATTTGTCATTATGGGGGTTGTAGATTATAAGGGTGATCTTGGTGAGCCGCTAGCAACGTCAATAAAAAATGCTATAGAGTCGCCTTTGTCAATTTCAGGACATAATTTTTCTTTGCATGTGGTTGTTGGTTTTGCAAAAAGTGCGGAGGATCCCGCGGAAATATATCAACATGCAGATATTGCGCGTCATGAGGTTAAGCAAAAAGGTACAGGGATCCTTCGCTACACGGCGGCGCTTAAGAAAAAAACAAGACAAAATCAAGCGATGGTGGACAATATATGCAAAGGTTTGGAGATGGGGGAGTTTGTGCTTTATTACCAACCCAAACTAAACCTTAAACACAATAGTGCCACCTCTTTTGAAGCGTTAATACGATGGCCTACTGAAAATGGTTTTGTGAGCCCTGGTGTATTTATTCCATTTGCAGAAACTGCTGGTCTGATAGCAGAAATCGACATGTACGTGATGAAGAAAATTGTAAACGATGTGAGTGTTTTGGAATCGCTTGGGTGGTCTGGATTTTCAGTTTCATTTAATATATCTGCATTAAGACTAATGGACGTAAATTTCATCAATGCCATTAAGAAAACGATATTTGAAAAAAATGTAAAACCTCAGCACATTCAGATAGAAATAACCGAACACAGTTTAATTGATAATATTGCAGAGAGTATAGATGCAATAGATAATCTTAAAAGTATGGGGATGAGTGTCGCTTTAGATGACTTTGGTACCGGACATTCTTCTTTGGCGTACCTAAAAGACTTGCCTATTGATGTGTTAAAAATCGATCGCACTTTTATACACAATGTGAACAATGAAGAACAGAAAAAAGTGCTATTATCACATATTGTAAAGATTGGTCAGTCTTTGTCTATGAGTATTGTTGCCGAAGGTGTAGAAACGGCGGATGAAAGTGCAGTCGTTAAAGAATTAGGGTGTGAGGAACTTCAGGGGTATTATTTCCAGCGCCCAATTCCTTTTACTGACATGATTGATGAATTCGGTAGAGATAATAAGAAGGAATGATGTGTGATATCTCGTAGCTTTCTTAAGTGGGTTGGCGGTAAAGCAAATGCCATGGAGCACCTCTGGGAGCACTTACCTAGAGAAGGTGCACGTTTCATCGAGCCTTTTATGGGGAGTGCAACTGTAAGCCTCAATATGAACTATGAGGATTATGAGCTTTACGATGTCAATAAAGACCTCGTTTTTCTTTGTCGTTGGGCATCACGCCGACCCGGGAGTTTGATTCAAAAAGCATCACAGTTTTTTTGCGCTGCCAATAATTCAGAGGCGTCATACTATGCTTTAAGGCAGGCGTACAATCGGTCTACTGATATGGAAGAGCGAGCCGTTCTTTTCCTTTATCTTAACAAGCATGGGTATAATGGGTTATCACGATATAATCAAAAAGGTGTGTTTAACGTTCCTTATGGAAGGTATAAGGGGCCTCGCTTCCCTGAGCAGGAAATCGTTTTATTTCATCAAAAAATGAAGCGGGCCAAGTTTGCATGTCGTTCTTTAGAGAAGCTAAGGTTGAGAGGTCTTTCAGAGCAGACCGTAATATACAATGACCCACCTTACTTACCTATGACAAAAACAGCCAACTTCACGGCGTACAGTGAGGCTGGGTTTTCTATTAATATGCAAGCATTATTGGATAAGCGCGCTAAGAGTTGGCAGCAAAAAGGGGCTCAAGTGTTTGTTTCCAATCATGCAGCGCCTATTTTGGATGCTGTTTATCGAAATTGTCGAACGAAAAAGGAATTTTTAGTCGATCGTAGTGTGTCGTGCAAAGGCGATAAGCGACTGCCTGCCAGTGAAGTGATATTGATGTATTAGTCTGGAGTGAATATAATCAAAAAAACCGCTTTAAAAGCGGTTTTTTATTTCGTTTTGTTTCATTTTACTTTCGACGTCTGATACCTGCCGCGCCAATTAGAGCGAGGCCGCCTAAAGCTAAACCGAATGGTGCACTTACCGCGGTAGTCACTGGCTCTTCATACGTATAGTACAGCGACATACTCAAGTCAACATCAGCTGAATCAAAGTAACCAAACGCACCAGGTGCGTTGATGTTATTGATGGAAAACGTTGAGAAATCTATATCAAATACACCGCCACCAGCTTGCTCAAAATTGCCAAACAAAATGTCGGAAACTGAAACGTCGGTGCGCCCGCCAGTGTAAGTGTCACCTGTGATCTCAAGCGTATCTGGGCCGTTTCCACCAACGCTTAGTGTAGGGTCGGCCGCCAATGTAAAGTTGGCAATCTTACTGCCTTGAACTTCGTTAAATACAGGCTGATATGCTGCGTCAAAAAGTGGGAATGGTGAGTTGAATCGAATCCCACCACCAAGCTCCATGTCACCAGAAACCTCAGAGTTTGTTTGGTTATCCACGCCAAGCACACCACCAGAAACGGTTGCGCTGTAAGAGATGAATACACCTGTAAGATCACCCAAGTTGCTGTCAAACATTGAGAATGTAAAAGGGTCTACGGATGCTTGTGCAGATGTGTTGCCTGCCGAGCCTGAGAACGAAAAACTTTGGGTTGGAGTTGTAAAGCTGGCGTGTGCTGCGCTTGCACCCAACATTAATGGGACTGCGACAATAGCCAATTTGTTAAGTTTCATGGATGCTATCCTTGTTGATTAATTTCAACTATGTATAGCATTTTGTATGCCACGATTGAGGGCTTTTATAGTGCTTATTGGTGTGAATTTAAGGAAAAAGCTTGATGAGTGTCAGCAATGTTTACACTTGCTGTATATGCAAGGGGGGAGGTGTAAAAGGCTCAGCCTTTTACACCTATAGTTAACGTTAACTATTTTTGCTTTCTTCGAAGACTCAGAAGACCGATAACGCCAAGTGAAGCAAAGCCCATTAATGGGGCTGGGACATTTGATGCAGGAGGTGGCTCAGATGATGTGTTATATGAAACAATATAACCAAGATCTTCAAATGAGGCCAACGTGGTCTGGCTAATCGTTACTGCACCTTCTAAATAACCTGTCATAATGTCAGAACTTGGACCTGCCCAAGATTCATCCCAATGAGCATCTTCGGTGCCTTGCCCGCCATCAAGTTCAACAGGAACAAAAGAGGCTGAGGGATCGAATTCTGCTTTGTAAGCCGCAGTTGCAGCAGCGCCAGTATACTGGCCGGTGCCATTGTCGTAGATGTTGTTGTATGTCCAAAGCGAACCAAATCCAATGACGTGGGCCATTTCGTGCACAATGACTGAGTACAGGGTGTTGTTGTTTTCCATTGCGCTTAGATCTGAGGAGTCAAAAGTCATCTCTCCCTCTGTGGCATAAAAGAAATTGCTTGCTTGAAATCCGCGTCGTGGGCCCGCAGAACCAAGTACACCGCCTTGGCCATCGATGTTGCTACCCGTTGCAGAAATAGCAAGAGAAAAAGGTTGAACATTATCAATGTAACCTGTAATATGCGACTCCCAGAATGCTTCCGCATCAGAAAAAGCCTGCTGTTGAGAGGCACTGAGGCCACCGTTGAAGGTTAAATCGATGTCGAAAATAGCGGCATTTGCTTGCGTGGATGATGCCGCGGCCAAGACTAGCGCACACGTTGTTGTTTTCCATAGTTTCATGCTTGTTGATTCCCATTTGAATTGACTGTGTTCCAAGCCATCAAAGGCAAGAATCATTCCAAATTTAAACTTTGCAGCGTGACACTATGTTAATTGATTGTTATTTAAACAGCCGTCTTCTTTGAGGTGTTTATATAATTGATAATGCGGCTTACGTGTTCTTCATTGGTGAGGTTAAACACTGGGATGCGCATTTTTTTTAACAAATAAAATGCGGCAGCGTCCGGGGTAATGTAGATGGGATCGTCAGAGACGCCTATTTCATTAATGCTTTCGGGGGTATGAAGAGGTCCAGGCGCATAGGTGATGGCAAACCTAACAGGAGCTTTCATGTTTGCTCCCATTACAAGAGGAACGCAAACGTCATCCATCGCTCTTTTTAACTTGCTGTGATATTTTCTTCTCGATGCAGGAAGAGCGCACTCTCGTATCGCGGCGGATTGAATATCATTTGGAAGATTGTCGTAGCTAATTATTTCTGGTGAAATCATTGATTCGTACTGCCTGAAGTGACGAATAGGCAGTATCATTTGTCGAATTCCTCCGTCAGCGCCATGCCAGAACGCATCGTCAACCTCGCCTCTCCCCCCGGTTCTTAGGGAGAACCCAGATTTAGACAGACATCTAGCAAGATCTGTAATTAGGTCTTTTGACGACTCTGGCAATTGCCTTATAGAGCCTACTCCCAAGTACCACATAAGCTCTCCTTTCAGGGTTACTAACCTTATAGTGGTTGCATTTCTATGTTATGTCAAGCTTAGTTTTGTTTTTTTTCAATATTATTGCTGTAGGGCTTGATATAATTGGGTGGGGTTTTGGTATACTACTAAAACAAAGGGAACTTAAAAGTATTGCAGGTTTTGCGTTTTGATGTTAATGTTTTTTTTATTTTTTCAACGGAGCTTGCAATGAAGGATATTGTGAATCATCAGAAGTTGATAAGATCGTTGGTAGGAAAGGCTGATTCTCCAAGCCTTAAGCGCCATGTTGAAGTCAAATTGGGAAATAAAAAGACCCCTTCACTTACTTTTAAAATAACGAATGAAATTCGAAGACTAAATCGACCGCCCAAAATGCCGTTTCGTGTTGGCAATTATGTTAAAAACTTGCCAGAGTGTGCTCTTATTGAAGAAACGGAAGGTGGCAGCACGCATGTTTTTGAGAAAAATACGCATGCTATCTATAAAAAAATGCTGGCGGAACATGGTGGGAAATTTTCGACGCTCATTTACGAAGAGTTAGTTGACTACGCGAAAAAGAATGCATTCGCCATAGAGCAGTCAAGTCTTGATGAGTGTGAAAGCGTCGCAATGGTGAACATATCTGAGCCTATTTACAGAAAAGAAGAGAGAATGAACCTAGGGCACAAAATTACCGTCTTTAATTTAATATCTTCGGCCGACCCTCGCATCGTTCATCCTGAAAAAGCAACAGGGACTATTGCTACCACGGGTGTTACTCAAAATATAAGCCAGAATGGCCTCAAGGTTAAAGTGGCGGCGCCATTAAAACTTGATGCTTTCTATGTTGTTTTCGTAGAGGGTGTGGCTAATGAATTTGCATTACAGCAACCACTTGTTGTTTATCAATGTAAAGGCGTTAGTAATGAAGAAAGAGACGGAAAGACGTGGTTTTGTTGTTCAATGATGAAAATCAACAATCCCGCTCATAAGGAGTTTGATAAGTTTATAAAGGCATTTATAAACTCTCACAAGGGCCGTTATCGTGTTGATTTGTTAAATGTAGAAAAAGCGGTGACAAACCGTTATGTGGAACAGTTTTTAACCAATAGAACAAATGCCTTTTCAGCATTTTTCGATGCTGATGGTGCTTCTGTTTGTCTTTATGGCTCTGCGCAGTCTCAACCCTACATTAAATTTTTTGCATCCAGTGAAGGGGGCAACGTACTTTTTGATCTGATCAAAAATGACGGCCTGTTGTCGAGTCGCCATAGCGCTTCACTGTTATGGTTTGGTATTAAGCGAAGAGGGCAATTTTACACATCTTTACTTAACAGAGATGATGCACTGACACTTGATTACTTTCGATATGTAGTGAACGATGATGAAGGGTTTGTGTATCATGTTGACATAACAGAAAAGAAAGACTTTAATCCATTTACAAAACTTGCCATACCTGATGATGTGGTGAACGTAAGCAGGTGTGAGTATGGTCACCACACAAAGCGCGTCGTTGACAGCATTGATAAGGTGGTAACCTTTACGCCCATCCCATGCTCTGTTTACGCTATGTTGTCATGTCGCATGGGGGACATTAAGCCTAATAAAAGGTTTAACACGTTTAAGAGCCCCTGTACTCCCTCTCGCAAAGTAAAAGTAGTTTTTGCCCAGCAGAAAAATGATGAAGAACGCGGTGGTGGTTTTGCCTGTCTTGGAGATGCACTAAGGAATCTCCATAACTACAGCGCGTCATCCCCTGAAGGTGTTTTCCACAAAAGACGCTCGATGGGGTATGTTTCACATATAAGCGCAAAGCCAGCGTTATTGTCTCTTTCTGGTGGTGACGATGAAGAGTCATTAAAACGCTTTCTTTATTCTCAAAGCGTAAAGGATGCGTTACATCAAGGGTTGAAAGACAGCTGCCCGGAATCACCTTATGTTTATAAAATCTTGGCTATCCAAAGTTTCAAAGGGAGGGTTGATGCTGTTGATTGTTTTGATGTTGAAGAAAGCAGCATTGTTCCTATATCGTTGAAAAGAAAGTCCGCCCAAAGACACCAACATGACTTTAAATTACTGGTTATGCGAGTGACAAAAAAGGCTCACGTTGACGATGATGTATATAGTGACGAGTTGCGATATATTCAAAGCGTGTCGTCTCATAGAGCTGAGAGGTTATGTGATGCGATAGCTGCCGTGAAGGGGGTCGTTAGTTTTTTTCCTTTGTGTCACGACGCGTTGTGGTATTAAAGGTGGACTTAACGTTATTTTTCTTTAATTCCGAATGCTTCAATGTCTTTGGCTCGTCTCTCCATCGCTATTTTTGACATGGTGATTGTGAAGTCTATTGCTTTTTGATTGACGGAGAAGCATCTTGGCGTTAGGGCGTGTCTGACATGTATGTCTGATAGTCTTCGGGTTCTCGAAACACCAACGTAGCCAAGGAAAGGAAAATATCCATTCTTATCAAGAACAAGATTTACAGAATCTAAGGTTAGCCCTTGGGATTTGTGGATTGTCAGCGCATAAGCCATTTTAAGGGGAAGTTGTGATATCGATGCAATCACTTCATTTTCTACCTTATTGCCACTCCATACTTGTTGTGTGATCTCACGAGTAACTCTCGGTACCGTAATTTGCATTCCCCTATCAAGCTCTACGATAACGCTGTCACTCAAGCAGCGTAGGATGGTGCCTATATCTCCGTTAGTGAAGTTTGATTCTGGCTTGTTAACCGTCGTCATCACGCGGAAACCAGGTTTTAATTGGAGTTCGTGGGGGAATGTTTTTTCCTCACGAGGTACTTCGCCGTCATACTCAGCGATATAAGATGTATTTTTTCCTCTGACAGATAGGCATCGGTTGTTGTTCTCATGTTCAACCATTTTGTTTGTTGGATAAAGAGATACGCCTGTTTCAAAAGGTTTATTTCGTAGGCGGGGAAGAATTTTCTTGATGCATGTGGGAACACTTTTATTTAACCTAAGGTGTTTTAGTATTTCCTGCTCTTCAGGGTCGTCCTGCCTGACGTAACTGTTCAGCACATATGGTGTAAAGTCCGCTGCTTCATAAAGTGGGGATTCAAAGCAATACAGTGCGTTTTTGTATTTGTTTTGAAACTCCATCTTTTCGTACTGAGTGAGAACGGGAGGGAGCTGACAGAAGTCGGCGACCAGGATGATTTGGATCCCACCAAAAGGTCTATCTATACTGGTAATCGTTCGGAGGATCCTGTCAACATGTTCAAATTTGTCTATTCTAAGAAAAGAGCCTTCGTCTATAAGAAGGGCTTTAATACGACGAATAGCCTGTTTTTTTTCCTCTGACATATCAATGCTTGATGCAGGGTCTTCATTCGGCCTTAGTCCTAGATAGCTATCAAGCGTGATGCCGTCTATGTTTACGCTAGCAATACCAGACGTGCCCGTCGCAACGAGTCCCGGTATGTGTTTTTTCATAATTTTAATAAGATGACTTTTCCCTACACCACCACCACCAAGTATGAGTGCGCAGCCGCCCTTTTCAACACCTTTAAATGCAATTTTTTGAGGCAGGGTAAGAGATTGGAAATCCAATGTTCCTTCGATTGATAAATCCATTTTTACTCCTAATCTCATATTGATAAAGCGCTGACGGCTCACTTAACGAAGGTAAAACCCATGTAGTGCCATCCTGGGTGAACGCTAGCGTCTTAATGCTGTGTATGATAACAGGATGGACGGTAAAGTAAAGCGGGTTGCTAGCCTAGGGTTGTTGATGTTTTCTATTTTGCGTGGTAATATAACAAACAACTAACCAATGGAGAGTATTGTTGTCTGACTACTTGCCACTTCAACTGCCTTATGTGAACTTACGTTTTCATGCCCCTAAAAACGCTGATGCCAAAAACATCGAAAGTGCCGTAGAATCTTATGTTTTAGAGAGCGCCAATGTTGTTTTTGAAGATATGATATATGTCAGTGTTGGTACTCCTGTGGATGTTACAGAGTGGCCATTTTCGGTTGATGATGGAGATGCTTGGTGTGTCGGTATGGATGGCACAGAGGACCCAGTTTACTACCTTAAAGGGTTTGTTTCAGGCGCGCCATTTTCTTTGGACGGAAAGGAGGCGGGGGTGTTGGACAACAGGGTGGCTTGTGCGCTATATAACTTTCAATTTACGTTCCAAATAAGAGTTTATTGCGCAAACGAGTTGGCGTCATCGGTCGACAAGTATCCACGATTTATTGAATGGATAGAAGGGATGATAAGGCATGTCTCGCCCATTGCATCATTGGCAGGCCTATCTGGAAGCGCCCAGTGTGATATGCCATCTACAATAAAGCGTCATGTTTCAGCTAACGTTTCAAAGTGTCGCTTTTTTGAGGGTACTGAACTCCAAGAAACGCAATTGCATTACAATAATGATGGTGATGGAATTGGTATATCACACCATTTGGAGCACTGTTATCAAAGGCCTGTAGATATGCTCGCACATGATGAGGGAGAGTGGGTTGTTACAACAGTTGCGTATGATGCCGAGCGACGCCACAGTTTGTCTCTTAACTTGTGCTATTATCTTGACCCTAGCGCCTTGGCAGGGCCCGTTGTCTTTAAAGCCGGCGATGAGTCTTTGCCGATTTGGTATTTGGATGTGCAATGTAACTCCAACCATCTCACATTATCCCAGCTTGTCGGGGTCCCCGTTATAAAAGACATAGAACAGTGGGCCATGGCGATAAAGCAATTTCAGTCGGCAGGATTATTTCAAACAGATATAGAGACAGTGTGGTTGGATTTTCTTTTGATGTCAACGCTACCTTATGCGGAGCATTGGTTAGAAAAAGATCTTTCTTTTAGTAGGGAGCCAAAAAAACAAGGAGGTGACCAAGAGCTTAAAGTGATGTTGCAGAATGAGGTTGTGTTTATTGGCGTTGTCGATGACGTTGCAGCCTATCTAGGAGCTCTACTTTTATCGCCGCCTTCTGAAGGGCCTATTGATGCAGCTAAAAGTTTAGCATCACATTTCTCTTCAATGCCAGAATCATTAAATATTATACATTAATTAAAAAGGAATAATGTAAATGACTACTCGATTTCACAAAACCGTCGTTGCTGCTGTCGTCGCGGGGTTTATGCTTTCCGGTTGCTCTCAATTGAGTCCTGAAGAAAAAGCGGAGAATGGATATTCGATGCTTGAAAAGAACGATCTTCGTGGAGCAGAGATTGCATTTAAGTCTGCGCTTTCTGAATCACCAACATTAACGAAGGCACGTATTGGCTTGGTGAGACTTGCGTTTTCACGCAGTGATTATGATGCTGCGGTCAATGAGCTGGATAAGGTTTCGGTATCTGAAGAAAACCGTGTGCTTGTCGATAAACTAAAAGCGTACGCTTATCATATGTCGGAAAATGTTGGCATTCACAGCATAGAGCCCCATGGAAGTCCGATGGTTCTTTATTATCAGTACGTTGAGACGTTAAAGGTAGGGCGCGATGCCTCCGGTTTATATAGTGAACTTGAAAAGCTAAAAGGCGGGTATGTTGAGTTAGCATCATTGATGAAGCGCGCGAACGAGAACCCTACCCCTCAACTATTAAAGGAAATTCAAACTCAAGGATATAATGCAGAGTCTTATAGCGTTGAGGATGCTGGGACAGGTGGCCTGGAAGACGAACGGTTAAATTTAGGTATACGTGTGGCAACGCTGGTGGGTGATTTACCAGCATTGACTGAATTGCTATCAGATTATCACTCTCGTCATCCTAATGACACATCGCGTCGTCTCGAATATGCGGATGCGCTAATTTTGTCTGGGAAACACGATGAGGCTGAAAATGTTATTTCTCCACTTTTAGCGCGTTATCCTGAAAATGGGTTGCTCAATCGAATGAAAGCGATTATTGCTTACGAGAATAAAGATTACGAGACCGTTGATAGTGCAGGGCTTCTCGCATCCGCATCGAATCCTTCAGATCCGCTCCCTCGCATCCTCATGTCGTATGCAAACTTTGCCAAAAAAGAGTATGATTTGGCGTTGAAGAACCTTGAAATGGTAATAGATAACATTCCGGCATCACACCCATCTCAACGTCTCTATTTGCAGTTAAATGCAATGTCTGGTGATCTTGCAAATGCAGCTGACCGCTCTTTAGAAATAGATAGCCTTACCGTCTCAGACGCAGAAATGCTAACCTCTTTTGGTATGGCCTTGTTGAATCAGGGGGATACAGAACGGGCCCGAAAAATAGCGGAGAAAGTTGAGTCTATAGGTGTGGAAGGTGAACAAGCAGTTGGGCTTGGAATGTTACAGCTTTCGCTTGATGATGATAACGCTTTTGAAACGCTGAAAGGTGCTTTTGAGGCCGATCCTAAGTCTCTTATTGCTGGACAGTCATTTGCCGCTGCTTTATTGCAAAAAGAAAAGTATGACGATGCTCTTGAGCTGGCTGAACAGTGGATGTCTGATGGGCGTAAAGGTGAAAGCTATTTCTTGTCAGCGACAGTGCACTCGCTAACCAATGAGACGGAAAAAGCTCAGCAGTATTACGAAATGGCCTACGCCGAGTCTCCTGAATCGCCGCGAGTAACAGCAGGTTACATTAATTCATTGGTTGCAGTGTCAGAGGACAAGAAGGCGAGTGAGGTGCTAGTCGCCGCTTTGAAAAGAAAACAGTATGGCATGTATCGGTTTTATGTTGGTGCCTATAGAAACAAAAATGGTGACGATGGCGTAAAGATGGCGTCAGATACGTTGGCTGCGATGATGGGGAGAGAGGTGGCGTCTAATTCTCAATTACTCTTGTTGCTGTCACAATCTTATTATGTGGGAAGGGAGTCTGAGGCGGCCTATGTGTGGTTGTCAAAGATTGAAGATGCTGAGCCGTCTCCAACCTATTATTTGCTAAAAAGTGCGCTTGAGCAGGAGTTGGGCAAAAAAGATGCCGCACTATCTACCTATGCGGCATGGCAACAGTCTTCTCCTGAAAATCCGATACCTTTGATGGGAAGGGTTCGACTTTTGATTCAAGATAATAAGTTTGACGAGTCGCTTGCTGTACTTGACGAATTTTTAGTCCGTGTTGGCGATGGCACACCAGCTTCTCTGGTTAGAGCTCATGTATTAGCGATGTCACGCCGCTGGGATGATGCTTATGATGCATACATTAACCTGACCTCCCAACAGCAAAAATCCCCCTTGGGAAAAGCGCTTTATGGGGTCGGCTTGGTTAGACAGGGTGAGTTTTCGAGAGCGGTTGAGGCTCTCAAGGTGCTAATGGAGAGCTCGCCAGATAATGTGTATCTCCCTTTTTACATAACCTCACTTGAAAGAGATGGCCGCGCTTCGGATGCAAGAGAATATTTATCTCGCGTGGTTGAAGATAACCCTGAAAATAGATATGCATGGTTTTTGCTTGCTAACAACGCTGCTGCAAATGGTCTTTTTGACATGTCAGACAATGCGTTTTCGAAAATTGTCAATGATGAAGCGCCATCTGTTGTTTTGAACAACTATGCTTACGTTAAAATGAAGCGCGGTGAATTGGCGAGAGCGTCAGAGATTGCTGAGCGCGCTGTTGCCAAGTCGCCTAATGTCCCGGAATTTGTTGAGACGCTGGCTTCTATTTATGTAAAAATGGGGAAAAAGAAAGCAGCGCTGGTTCTAATGGATGATGTGATAGCCTCTGGCGTTAATGTTAATGAGCAGTTTATGGAGACCTACGAAAGAGCTAAGCAGTAGGACGTTCGCCTGGCTGCTTTGCCCTTTTCGTAAGAGCGGACAACAGAATTAGACAAAACGCCAGCAAATGCTGGCGTTTGTGTTATTATTGCCACCTTAAAAGGAATTCTTAATTAAGGAGCAATGATGAAAAAATTGATGTTGGCAACCGCGGTTTCTATGCTGTTAGCTGGTTGCGGTGGTGGTGGAGGTAGTGCGGAGCAACCATGGTTTGATGATGGAGGCGACAGCTCACCGCCGCCGGAAACGCCTTCACAAGAGAATCTTCCCCCGTCTATATCAGGGCTTCCAAATGCTCCATTAGTAATAAAAGTCAGGGACAGTGTTGAAATCTCTTTTGATGTGGAAGACCCTGATGGCGATCCTGTTAATGTCAGTCTCCTAAATGCTCCGCCAGGCGTTGTATTGGGTGAAAAAAGTATCGAAATGCGACCTGAAAGTGTAGGTGAATTCACCTTTCAGGTTAGATTGGATGATGGGAAAAACACTGTCGTTTCTGATAACGTGCAGGTTAGCTATGTTGCTCCTGATACTGTTTTAGTACCTATTGCTTCTGATTATTCAATTGCCGAAAACACTGAAGCTCAAATGGTTGTTTATAACGACAGTGGCGTCGTTGAGGTATTGAATTTCACTTTTGATAGCGCAACACCTGTTGTCGAGATGCCTTACCCGATGCCAGAGTCTTACAAAGGTGCGTTTGCGACATTAAAACTTTTTGAGCCTGGTGAATCACCCTCATACTTTCCCAACGTAAGCTTTTTCAGTCTGCCAGACGGTTGGGGTGAGGCCGTAAATGCCAGTTTTTATGCGCTGCCAGAAATAACAGCTGTGTGGTCCCCTTCCGCCATTGATACGGGGGCAATGATGAGCTTTTCAGAGAGGCGTTCTACGGCTGCTATATACGGTGGCGTCCCTACTGAAAGCGTCTACAATCAGCATATGCTTTCACCGCATATTGCGCCATCAACAATATTGGACAATGCTGTTCTTTATGAATTGACAAGGCGAAATGGAATGCTCTTGTGGCTTAATGATTATATCGAAACGTCATTTTCGGGTTTCTATTTTGGTGACCCTGAAGGTGAAGTCGAAGAGGATGGTGATGGCGAGTCTCAGGATGTTTATTCCGCTAGAAGGAATGGGAGTATAAGGACGGCATCTACTCTCAGAACGGTTCAAGAGGACATTGAGAAGCATGTTCAACGTCAACTTTCATCTATAACCTGGGAATATTATCTTGACGAATATGCGCAGGCTGAAAAATCTATATTGGACAGCGTCGCCATGCCCAAGCTTGCGTCAGGCAATTATATGATGTTGGCTCCGGCGGATGCAGATTTTGCTCCAACAAGCGGTGAAGCCTTTCATTACTCAGCAGATGACAACACCCTGTCATGGCTTTCGTCGCCTCTTCAAGGCATGAACACCTCCGTTAACGTTAATTATGTTGATGGCAGGTGGGTCATTGAACTTGATAATGAAGAACGTGAGGTTATTGAGGTAAGTGAGCGTCAAAATGTCACATCTATTGTTAATTACTTAGTTGGCAACGGGTTTAATCGGATCGATGCCAATGATATTTCGACTCGATGGATAAATGATCAGAATGCGACTTTAATTAACACAGGCGAGCGCAGAATTAACTTCACGCCTATTTTCACTTCTCAGATAGGCGATGTCGCCCTTAAGGTGACACAAGAAAATAAAGTCGTTTATTCTGATGGGGACGGGCGTGTTGTAATTGAAGTCTGGGCGGTAACTGATTCGTTTGAGAGGTGGCTTTCACCGGTGAGGACTACTCTTGAATATTCAATTTCAACTGCGCAAGATGATGTCGTTGCAGCTAGCCGTATGGGGTCAGGTTGGTTTAGCTTTTATTACGAACCCCTGCTTGAGAATAGGGTTTTTTCTTCACCTGATAATGACATGTCTTATGTTGATGGTGCAAGTGTGAGTGTTGATGAATTTGGATGGGAGATTCGTGCCGATGGTGATATTGAGTATCAATATGTAGTTGGTGCAGCATTGCCACTAAGCGTAGCATCAGGAAGTCGAGAGTCGGGTCATTTCTCAGCATGGATTAGATTCAATGACGAACCTTGGAAACTTAACTCTGTTATGATCAGAGAAAAAGATTTATGCAACACTTTTCCTGGCGAGACTGCGGACTCGATGTGTGATCCTAGGCCTTTTTTTGGGCTTACGGATAAGCACATTTGGACCATTGCTGATAGTGGTGACTTTATGGGTCAAGTGTCATCAGGTTTTGTTATTGATGATGTAGACCCCGAAAGTGGGACGCTAGTTTTCGTTCCCGTGGTTAGAACGTGGGATTGTAATCTTTTAGAGCCAGCGGCATGCAGGGAAGCGCAAACCGAAGGGGATCCACTTACGTTACAGTACTCTGAGAGTGATGGCGTTATGCTATGGAACGGCAGTGCCTATTGGCCTGTTCGCGTTTCTCAAGATGTTATGCACTTTTATCGTGAAGATGGGACATTTCTACAGCTCCAGCGGTTGCTTGAAGATCACTAGTGGAGAACGACTCCTTTACACGGGTTAGCAAAGTGCACTGAGTAAAACAGTCGAAAAAAAAGAGCCATATTGGCTCTTTTTTCTTTGGTTTCATCTATTGGCAAGCGATAGGCTTTTCACTTATCCCATCTGTATTGATAAGATAAGTTTTTTCTAAGCACTCTTCGCTGTTGCAAATTCGTAAGCCGTACTCATCGTCATTTAATTCGCTGTCTAGCAGCGTGAATGTCGTACTTGTGAAAGTGTCAATTGCTGTCGCATCGGCCCATGATTGCTCTTTCTTTTTACCTAAAAGTTGAAAAGATAAGCCTTCCGAGCTCTGTCCATCAAAGAGTGTGACATTTACGCTCTCACATAGTTTAGCTTGCGCGCCAAAGTGTGTGGTTACCCACTCTTGTTCACATTCAGTTTTTCCATTTAGGGCGTATTCCATTTTGCTGTTTGCGTCGCTAGATATTAATGTCGCAAGGGTCATTGCACGCAGCATATCTGGCACACCATTTCCGCAACTGTCAATTTCACAGTCTTCATCCAGCTGTTCTCTATTGGCAGTAAAGGCCAAAATTTCTTTTACTTCCTCATCCGTCATGCCTGTTTGCTCTCTAAGGTAAGACACGATGCCTGCGACGATAGGTGAAGAAAATGACGTACCTTCCCAATAGCAACCGCTACCATCATTTTCTTTGCATGGCGCAAGCACCCATTGCCCCTCTGTGACAAAGTCGATGTGGGGACCGTAATTTGAAAATTCCGCTCGCGTGCCATTCGTGGTGTAAGAGCCTACAGCAATGACACCCTCGCAGTTTGCAGGCGTAAATTTACCTTCACCATTTCCATAATTGCCGGCAGCAGTGACGACACTCCAGCCAGCATCTATTGCTTTATCAATGGCATCCTGCATAAAGTTTGGACAGTATGTTCCATTGCTTGTGGTAGAGTCTAGTGTTGCGCCAAGAGAAAGATTGATAACACCAGGTTTTCCGGTAAAAGGCGTAACGCCTTCAGCAGTGTCTCCAGTAAGATGGTTTATAGCTCTTGCTGTGTCTGACAAAAAGCCTACACCGCAATCCATTACACGATAAGGGTGTACGTTAACATTGTTGGTTAACCCACTTCCGCCAACACCATTGTTGCCTTTTGCGGCGGCTGCGGCAGCAACACCAAGACCATGGCCCGAACACAAGCCGCTATCTGCTGAGCCTGGGAGTGGAGCGTAATTGTCGCTTGGCACCTGAGCGATGCCATTTTGATCTTCAATGGTAACAAATGAGGCGCCTTGCACGTAATCAACTTCAGGGTTAGCGAAAAAACTTGAGTCCATGATAACAAGTGACAACGGCTCTTCTGAACCGGAAAACCCACCAAACTTTTCCCATGTGCTGTAAACGTTCATTCCCATAGGAGATGTGTCAATGCTTCCGTAATAGTCACTTTGCGCATCTAGCTCTGGGTCAGTAGGTACACCTGATTCTTTAACAGCAACATCTACATCAATATTATATTCTTTGTAGTGTTCTGAAAGCGCTGAAAGGATGGTTTGTGTTTCGTACCCGAGTTTATTTAGCGTTACAGTTTCAAACGATGTACGGACAGCGCGTTGCTCTTGTGAGACAACACCGAATGATGATAACGATGATTGAGGAAGAAGACACCACTCGCCTTTGCCGTCTGGTGTGAGGGCGCACTCTTGCTTATTGCTTTCAGGCAGTTTTGCAGAAGTAGATGCTGACATGACTTCGATATTGTCTTTTTTTGACACTACTAGTCGGATGGTTTTTTCTTCTTCTGCTGTCGCTAAAGCACTTGATAGAATAGATGCTATAAGTGTTGTCTTTAATAGATTATTCATATGTACTTACTCCACTGGACATACAGTTGATTCAGGAAAAGTGATATCGTTTAGGAATCTGTAGTTTTGGTTAAAAACGAACACTTCATCGGTTGTTCCTAGGGCAGGGTTACCCGCAAAAAGAGACACCTTGCCAGACAGCTCATCGTAATAAAGTTGTGTTATTGGCAGCGTGTTCCCGTCTCCCAACGCGTTAGCGTAAAGAACATTGATAGCTTCAGTTGCATCCATTAGCAATGTTGCGCTGTCTTGTAATGAATCCTCGACAGCTCCGCTTATCTCGGTTTCATCAATGTTGCCTTGGAGGTACCCGTTGTTGTTGTTCTCTATAGCAAGGGCGATATCTGTTAGGTCTATTGCTTCAACAATTGCTGGCGTGTTAGGTCGATTATAGTCGCCAGCGCCAGGTGTGACATCAGCAAGAAGAGTGAAATACGTGTCGAATAACTCAATCTCTTCTCCGGTGTAGTTGTTGATGGCATCAATAACTTTTCTGCTCTCGTCAATTTCATTTGCCCCTGAAACATTCGTTATTCTGAAAACGGTAGATGCGTCAGCTTTTCTGTTATCACCATCGGTTACGCTTACCGTTAGAGTGACATCAGGGTCGTGAATCAGCACATCGTCAATGTTAACTACAACGAAACCGTCTCCCATTTCAAAAGATACCCCTTCAATGCTAGGTGACAATGATGGTGTTGCCACATAACTGCTTTCAGCGCCGTTGACACTCATTGTTATTGAGAATGATTGTGATAAATCATCCGTCGCGATTTCACTTTCAGATAGTGTTATGGTTAATGTTTCAGGCGTTGGGTCTGGGTCAGGTGTTGGGTCTGGGTCAGGTGTAGTATCTCCACCATCATCCTCATCGCCATTGTCCTCATCGCCTCCACCGTTGCCATCGCCGCCAGGTGATGATACAGGAGGTGGTGTTGGGGTCGGGGTGGATTCTCCCCCGCCGCCGCCTCCGCACGCGGTAATGAATAATGTTGCAAGTGTTAGTAGTAATAATCTCATGGGGGTGACCTCTGTTTTGATTCAGTATTAGTTATACAGGAATTGAGAATCTTTTGTCAACAATAAAACAAAGAAAAATAAAAAATAAATGTGACGTGAATGAGTATGTGGTGATTTTAGTAGTGTTTTCTTTAAATTGTGTTATCATGCTTTTGTGTTTGTGATACTATTTTATACGCATTTTATTTGATACTATTTTTACAAGGAACGTTCATGTCCCATTTACTTAACATTCGTGTATATGAAGAGAAAGATAATCAAGTTATCATAGGTTTGTCTCACTTTGAAACCAACTCAAGAATGGTTTTTGCTTGTGAGTTTGATGCCAGCCATGATGTTGACCCATGGGGTGTAACACCAATAGAAATACTGGGTGGAGCCTACTCCTACTTTGGCCAATTCTCTCTTCTTGATAAAATGAAACCTCATGAAGCAGCTTTGCATCAACAGAACAACTACAACCTTATCCTTGATAAGTTCACAAGAGACAATATGTCTGATGTCGCCGTTGAAAAAATCGCAGCATTCTCAAGTGCACTGTCAGCCTTTTTAAATTTGGCTGGAACAGGGAGTATGGATAGCAACAAGCCGATGCCGCTAGAAAGCGTGAAGGCGTTGATTGATGATAAAATTGCAATCTTACACCCCCTTGGCGGAAAGGCGCCGGAGGATGAGGTTAGTGTTGATGGTCTTGTTCTTTCTGTCACCAATGTAAAGCAGCGTGATTTCACTGTTCACATGGCAAAACTTTCACCTGTTTTTGACACTAATGTCCCTCGTCATTATGTCGATGGAAATGGTGCTGATGGAGTGGTGGAAAGCGTGTTGGTTCATGTGAAAAACGCCAAAGAACAGCACTAAAATTTAGTGTGGGTTTATCTACAGTCAGAAAACATGCTTCTGACTGTAGATTTATTTGAAGCATCACTCTTTTGCTGCGGTGCAATATGAACTTCCCGGTAGTTCCTGCCCAATGGTCGATGAAAACTGCGTGCACCATTCTCCCCAATGCGACTCGCTTCCGGTTGGGTCCAGCATATTAATAGCATTAAGGCACCCCAGAGGAAGCTCACCTTGGTTTCGAAGGTGTTCCGGAATATTGTGCAAAGCAACACCTAAATGATAGCTGTATTGCTGTAACTCATGCAGCTTCATGTCTCTTATATGCTCCCCTCTCAGCGTTGAGCATATTAAGTCATGAAGCGCCCTGTCGAGTTTGTTCATCTCCAGTGATATAACATCAAGGAAAAATCAGTTATTTAGCAGATTTTTCATTCGGTGCAGGGGAGCTGTCTTCCGTTAAGAACATGGTCAGTGACTCTGACGCTATGTTTATAAGGCTTTCAAAAAGCCCCTCCATATCTTCGTCACTTAGTTCGCCAAGGGTGTTTTCTTTAAGCGATGCTTTAAATGCCTTTAGATCACGCTTGCCATCACTATCAATGACACTTGCGTCATTAACGTTGATGAAGAATCCCGTTGGTTTCTCATTTTCAACATCGTCGTCTTCGTAAGTTAATCCGTATGTTAAAACATTTTGGGATTTGAAAAATGCATCAGCGTGCTCAGAAAAGGGTGAGGGTGTTTTCAACGAAGCTATGGCATCTTTAAGTGACATTTCCTTTTCTTTGGGTTCACTTTTTTCATCGGATGTGTTTTTTCCCACCATGGTTTCACTTTTTTCATTGGATGTGTTTTTTCCCACCATGGTTTCACTTTTCACGGATGGGTTTATGTTATCACCGCCAGTTTCACCATTGTCGCCAGAGCACGCAGGTAAAGATAAGCTGAGTATACCTAATGTCGCCAACATTTTAATTTCTTGTTTCATTTCATCATCCTTATTGTCATGCCGCCACGTTTTTTTCTTGAGGCGGATCATCTTTTCTTTTTACGCGTTTGAATTTATTTTCGTCATAAACGAAAACTCGATTTCGACCAGACTCCTTTGCTTTGTAAAGCGCCTGGTCAGCCATTTTAAAGACGGCTTCACCCGTTCGATCAAGTTTGCTGTACCTGGCCACACCTAAACTTACCGTACAGGAAATGGTGCCTTTCTCCTGAGAAAAAGGATGGCTTGCAATTTTTTTTCTAAGTGTTTCTGCAAAGCTATACAATTCGCTCTTTTTGGTTTTGTGGCATAATATCACAAATTCTTCACCGCCATAACGAAAAAGTCTGGCCTTGTCTTTGATGGCGTGACCTGAGATAACTTGATTGAATACGTTGTGGATCTCTTGTAAGACAAGATCGCCACCGGCATGTCCATGAATATCATTGATAGATTTAAATCTATCGACATCCAAAACAATAAGTCCACATACCTCATAAGCTTCATGTTTTTTAACCCATGAGTCTATCTTTTTTACGCTTTTGTCAAATGCTCTTCTGTTCCACGCTTGGGTTAATGGGTCGCGAAGGGCCAGCGTTTCCGCTTCGTTATGTACCTCTTTAAGTGCCTCGTGCTCACTTTTCAGTGTTTCATATTGACGCTCTTGTTCCCGCAACTCAGACTGCATAACTTCCATTGTTCTTTGTTGCTGGCGTAGATGTACATTTTGTTTGTTGACTAAATCATCAATGCCGCTGCGCATGGCTTCGACATTTTCACTGATCATTTTTTTTAATATATCAGGATCATCTTGTTGTGATGAAATCTCTTTAAAGTCATTTAGTGTTGATATTATTTTTTCTTTTTCTTTTTCTGATGAGTGCTGAAAGGCTACGCTGCTTTTTATTGATGCAGAAAGCGTGGTGTGCATCGTCTTGAGATGATTTTGGAACGCTTTAAGATAAACAGATTCCGCTTTGTTTTTACGGCCTTGTATCTTTGTCAATAATGTAGTGGTGGCTTCCATTAAATTAAGAGCTAAATAAAAATCTACCGCCGAGGAGGAAAGCGCATTTTTTATTTCTTTTTCAATGGCATGTATTTCAGCGTCGTCAGGGTAGCTTATTTTTGCTCTTTGGATTAGAGGTGTCAATGCATTGAGTATTTGTCTACTTGACCAGGCAACGTCGCCTGCAATAATGTTTGCGGAGCTGCTTTTTAAATGATCATGCTCGTCGCCGACAATTGTTTCAGCATCGTTTCTAAGTCTTGACACCTCATCTGCAAAATCAAAACAAAGTTCACTGAGTGAACCGAGTAGCTCAGAGGCCGTATTGCCTTTACTGAGGTTTATTTTTTTTATCTTATCCCTGCTTGGTGCTGATATATGTCGAGATAGCGCCAGCTTATCCAGATGGCTTCGGATGTTTTGTGTCGCGATTCTAAGCGACAGCGTGTCTTGATCTTTTTCATGCAATAATGATTGGCGTAGCGCCTTGATTTTGCTCGCCACACTCTGTTCATTAAGGTCACCCGAGTCAACTTCGGCCTTTAGCGTTTCAATGTAGTTTTGCTGTGAGGGGTAAAGGGAGCACAACATGTCGAGCACTTGGTTAAGGTGCTTTTTGTTTGTGCTTGCCTTTGTGGTTATGCTTTGATTCATCTTTTGTTTCAAACAAACTTATTGAGGCGATAGTTTAAGTGCTTCGCTATTGTTTCCATGTCATAGTTGTCTCTTTTTATCAGTGTGTTGAAGTGACCTATTGCATTAGGGTAAAGTACGCCTGCAAAATAGTGAAGGCCGAGTATGGCAACTTCGACACGACGCTCATTCCAGTTTCTTTGGTCTTTTAATGGGATTGTTTTATTGTATCCCTTCTCCAGGCAGTGTGCATAAGCAATACTTGTTACCATACAAAGGCCAAAATAGTGCCAAAACGTCCATCTTTCGCACTGATTAATGTTCGTCTTTATGTTGTCGAATAACGTCCTGAAAGCAACACTGCTTTTTTTTAGTTTATCTGCCCTTCCTAGATGAAGCATTTCCTCCCACTTTGCATCAATTATATCTAGAGATAGCTTCGATAGCATTCGGATCTCATGAGCATGGGGGTCGATTCGTGCAGGGACATCATCACCAACAACGTTTAGCTCATGATTGATGACGTTTTCAAGGTCTTTCAAGTCCTTTAGTGTTCGCATAAAAATGTACTCCTTTAACAATGGTGAGAGGTTAACATAATACGCTTAGCTTTGAAAGTGCTAAGATTCATTTTGCTTCAATATAACAAAGTGATTGAAAATGGTTGGTGGGTGAGTTAGGATTAAATTTCATAATTTGGGATATTATCAAGAAGTATTTCAAGATGAATCCGGGAGTGACCATGAGTCAAAACAAGTCAGTGAGCGTTACTGTTCCTAAGGCACTAGCTGAAAGGCTATCTCTTATACGTTGCTTTTCTAGGCGGCGTGATACGGTTAGCAAAGCAACATTAGATGCAATGTATGCTTTGGTCTCGGAGTTAGAAGATGCGCTCAGCATAGATAAAGACACATGGAAAACGGCAAAGCGTTGTCCATCATGTTCCACCGGTATGCTAATCAAGAGAAGACGGAAAAATTTACCTGACAGTCAGCCATTCTATGGTTGTGTTAATTTTCCTGATTGTAAACATAAAGAGAAGTTTAATCATGAAAGCAAATGAAGCTTACTTCCCCATGCCAGGGCATGTCATCTTTAAAATATGTGGGCAGCAATCGGCCTCGGTACCGCTGTCGCAGTACTCATTAAGTAACGGCGAGGTCAGTGTTGATGCGTCGTTAAACCCTGATATTAACGCCTTACTTTCATTAAATTCTATAGAGGGAGAGCTTATTGTTCCTCTTTTGCCAGCAGATATAGATTACTTGGAAAAAGAGAAGGCTGTTGATTTTAGCAATTGTCACAGCAATCTACCCCTTAAGAGTGAATCATGTTGGCCTATGCTGTGTATAGAAACGAAGCTATTGTCGCCAAAAATTTGCACTGAACATAACAAACGTATTGTGAAAATGAAATTAGGCAATCGATTGAACTCAACGCTGAAAAGAAAAAAGGATGACTTAGATGTTTCTGTAGATAGTGAGCATGTTGAGTCGTGGCTTGCATGGCGAACAAAAACATACGAGGATGCTCAAAACACCCTTTATCAGGATTAAGCATTTATGCAGTTGCTGGCTACGACAAAAAAAATAAAGTATTTTGACGAAGTGTCAAGCTGGAGTGCCATAGAGTTCATGGCAGAAGATGGCAGCACCTTTATTGGTACTGGTCTATTTGGCCACCAATATAAGGGGTACGCTTTGCACATGGACGGCAAGTGGGAAAATGACCCACGTGGTGGCAAGAAAGTATGGCGAATGAGATCGTTTAATGTGCTTCCTCCAACAACAAAAGAGGGTATATACCTCTATCTTACGTCAGGGATATTCAAAGGCTTTACTAAGGGCGTTGCCCGCTACTTGATTGATACTTATGGTGAGAATGCTATAAAGTTCTTGAACCATGATATTTCCATTGTTACAGGCGCTCCAGGGGTAGGTGTAAGGCGTTACTTGAAAATAAGAGAGTCTTATTTGGCCGCCAAGCCGGCGCAAGAAAATATACTGAGGTTGCATCAAGAATACGGCTTTTCTTACACCGAGTCGTTAATAATAGAAAAAGAAATTGATGGTAATCTTTTCAGTATGCTTGAAAAGGCCCCTTATGCACTTTGCAGTAGAATAAACAAGATCCCTTTTGTGAGGTTTGATGCTGTTTTTATGTCCATGGGTATATCGCCATCGGATCCTAATCGCATAAGAGAAGTCATACAGTATATGATGAATAAGTCGTCCAGTGATGGTAATACTGTGGCTTTCTATGACGACGTCTGTAGATCATCAATTGCATACCTTAGAGTCGACCCCTATCTTGTGCATGAGCAAATGTCTAATCTAATAGAAAAAAGATTTGTGTGTGATATGACATTGCCAAATGGTCGTCGATTAGTGCAAACAAGATGGCTTTTTTCTGCGGAAAAAGAGATTGCCAACCGCTTAGCACTGCTGATGAGCACAGATGCTGCAAAACCGTTGGTATTTGACCCAAGTGACAGCCGGCTTGAAAAGTTAAAACCTCATCAGTTGAGGGCTGCGCCTGGGCCATTTAAGCACAAAGTCGTAGCTATTACAGGGAGACCTGGAGCTGGCAAGACCACGTTACTCAAAACAATTGTAGACCTTATTGAAGATCAAAATTTATCTATACTTGCTGTCTCTCCAACGGGAAAAGCTGCGCAAAGGTTGCGGGAAGTTACGCGTCGGGACTGCTCTACTGTCCACAGGGCCCTTGGTGCCACACATTTAAAAGATGAGTTTGTTTACAACGACCTCAACCCACTGGATGCTGATGTTATATTGGTGGATGAAATGTCAATGTTAGACACAAATATATTCAGGTCGTTGCTTCGAGCGATACCATCAACATCAAGGCTAGTCTTAATTGGAGACGTGGAGCAACTTCCTTCTGTGAAGAATGGTGCTGTTTTTAGAGATGTAATCCAAAGTAAGGTTATCCCTACTTATTGGTTGACGCAAGTGTTGAGGTTCTCAAGGAAGCCAGGTGATAGTGAGAACAGAATACCTACACCATTGAAAATGTCCAATTATGTGAGGGAAGGGAAGTATGCGCCACCACCGAATGATGATGAGTTTGCCTATTACCCCACAAAAAATAATGCTGAAACTATCGAGGTTCTCATTAGGCTTCTTCATGAATATAAGGCGCGAGGGGGAACAGAGCATGAGGCGCAAATTTTTGCACCAACAAACAATGATGAGCTGGGGGTTAGTCGCCTAAACCCGATTATCAAACGAGTTTTTCACCCAGATCGCCCCGAGGGAATGTCTGAGGGGGACAAGATCATGCAGACTGAAAACAACTATGATCTTGATATTTACAACGGCGATATTGGCATTGTCCAAAAGATGAATGATGAAAATGCTGTTAATGCTGATGGCATTATGATGGAGGCATTAATGGCCGGGGAGCCTGTTGCATTTAAGAAAAAGCAGATGTATTCTTTGGTTTTGGCGTACGGCATAACGGGACATAAATCTCAAGGCTCTGAATACCCTAATGTTTTTATTGTTATTCCTGATCATTTTTACGGAATGATGGATAGATTCTGGTTGTATACACTAATCACTCGATGTCAATCAAGCGCAACTATCATAGGAAACGATGCAGTCTTACGACGCGTTATCAAAAATAAGCGTTCTCATATGCGAGAAACACTGCTCAAAGAAAAGCTTTTACAATTTTTGCCACCGTGCGGGGTAGATGTAAAATAATAGCGTCGTTGAATGATGCATGATATATTGTTTAATGTGATACTATAAACGCAAACAAGGAAGGTGCGTTATGTCCGTTAATGAAGAAATCATACCTTTGATTGTCCATGACTACCGAAGTCAGGACGTGCAGCGTTTGAACACGTGGTTCGCTCGATTCCCCGATGCTTACGAACTTCTTTGTCGTGGTTTGAAAGAGGCTGCATTAAAGGCAGCCTTGCGAGATCGCTTGTGGGTGTCTGCGGCTTTCCTGCTTTCTTCCCCCGCCGTTAAGGAAAAGACGGCGCAAATCACGCAGTTGTCAGATTCCGAAGACCCCATTTTGCCTGTATTTATCCAAGCTAATCTTCATGGTCGCATTTCTTCAAAATTTCATCTTTTAGAAAAAGTCTATGGTATGGGGAGGAGTGATTAGTGTTGGCGAGGATCATCGTTTTAATCCTGACCTTTTACTTGCTTCCTTCTATTGCGCAAGAGGCTACACCTTCGCCTGAATCCGAGGAATTGAGGCGAATCGCGGAGTGCGGGATGGATGAAGGTAAAGTTATACCTTTGGACGGCACACTGTGTCGCGATGATATCGCTTTCGGGATGATGTATGACTTTTTCCCTTCCGTGTATAATGAGCTTATTCCTTTCTGGGGTTTATCCATGTTCTCTGCATTGGGTGACAGTCCCAATGTGCCTGAGTCTGCCGGACAGTACAACGGTGAAGATGTCATGATGGTTCTTTATGAGATGCTTTATGACATTATTCTTTGGGTAATTGTTGTTGTTATTGGCTTGTTGGTTCTTCACTATTTATTAAGGCTGATTAGAGGCGATTCTATTTTTGGTGATGACACAGACGATAAAACAAAAGACGACACGCAATCTCTCGCTGTAGGGATGGGTTCTGCTGCAATCTTTCTTCTGTCTCTAAAAAATGTCATTGTGGGTATGTTGGTGATATTTAGTATGTCTATGTTCTCTTTGACCATAGCCAACAGTATTTCCTCATACTTTTTGTCATCTATACAACTTTTTTATGAAAAAGCGCAGGATGAAAGTGGTGTTGTTCGACCGTTACCTGGCATCGTCGATCGCCACACGTTTTCTGCTGATCATTACTATAGAACGTTAACGAGATTTCAGCTATGTAGAATGCAGAGTACATCATACGGACTAACCAGTGCAGCTGTAGGATATGCAAGTTCAGATGATTATTTGAAAGGGGCCAGTTGTCAGTATGGCGACAATAGGGTGGAAGATAAGCGCAGAGTTGACGGGGCAGATGTGCCTGCTTTTGTCGACAGAAGAAGCGCCTCCGTTAGCAATGATGCCTGGTATCAATTCTCTACAGATGAGCTTGTTTTTGGCGTTAACCCGAGAATGCACAGTCAATGCAGAATAGAGCCGGTAAGCCTGCCTGATTATGAGTGTGGCACTCTGGAGATTGCCAGTATCAATTGGGGAGAAAATCCTCTTATTCAAATGCTTGAATCACCAGAGGCGTTGGTTACTGTGTTGTCATCCATGGGTGACACATTATCTGGAGACAGCTCGCCAAATACAATAAAGACGGTGACCAGAGAGGGGTGGACAGAGTTAAAGTCCAAACTTGATGAAGCTTACGAGGAGCTTGATGAGCAGTTTTCAAATATGGATGCGGGCACCGTAATTCTTGATAATAGGGTGGTAACTAAAAAAGAAGCGTTTCAGATGATTCAAGACGAGACTCGGCGTCCCTATTACGAAGATGTTATCCGCAAACTTTCTCAATACGCCATTAATCTCGTTATGTTTGGCCAGCATGATCGGTTTGTTTACGAGCAAACCACATTTGAAGTAATGCCAAATTTTGATGGGATTGTTCACCATAGCAATATTGCTGAGGAGCTAGCTGGCATTGTGAGGGAAGGGCATTGTTATGATTCCCCTAAAAATATTGTGGATGCTGTCTCCACATCAAAATTTATGCGAGGTGAGATTTCATCACTCCCGGCATCCTCTCTCGCCAAGTGTATTGACTTTAATACAAAAGAGGTGCTTGGGTATCCTATCCCATGGAGTACGCTGCCGCCCAAAGAAGCGTCGGATGCAGCAAAAGATAAATTTAATGAGATTATGGGAAGGTTTCAGGTGCAGTGGGATGTGGCTGTTAGTGGCCTGTCTCAGCAAAGGTGGGCGGCAGAAGAGATTTTTATGGAGCTGGTAGGTGAGTTGGCGCCTGAGAATTGGTGGAAAAGAATGCGTCAGCGTGGTTATCTTGCAGCGCCAGATTATGTGCAAAAAGCGATCGATAAAAATCAACGTATGGGCGATAATTTAACGTACCTTACTGACAACTTCGATGCGTCCAATCTTCGTTACAATTCCTTTTTTATGGACCAGTTGTTAGTCAAAAATCGAGATATCGAAGATAGATTCACTGATTTTAGGTATGCTGGTAGCGAAATACTTGACTCTACAAATCTGAATATGGATAAATTAGATCCTTTAATAGATAGGTCTGATTGGGTGTCATCAAAACAGCAATATCTAAGACAGGGAACAATCCCTTTGGCAACAACATGGATGGAGGAACTGTTCTCAATACTGCCTTCTTCAAAACACATACTGACTAGATTGGGGATCAGTGCGTCGGCGAATGATAAAAACAAACAAGCGTGCTTAACAGATCCCTCAAAGTGCCCATTTCCGCTTACGGATCCTTTGGTCGAACTAAGTTTGGTTGGTCATGATATTCTGGATGTAGGTATTACCGTCTACTTGATGGCTATCCCAGTGAAAGGGATAAATGAATTGCGAGCACTGGATGGCAAGCGGGGGACAGGGATTATAAGTGCAAAGTCTTCATTTTACAAAAAAATAGGAAGCTCTATGGGCTACCTTTCGTTTGCAGGAGAAGCGGCAGGTAAAGCGTTAGGTTTATTTGACTTTGTTTTCGACATTTTGAGCAACCTAATGATCTTCTTTATTGTTATCGGTGCGGCTATGGCGTATTTGCTCCCTTTTTTGCCCAAATTATTTATGTACCTTAATTTCGTATCATGGGGAACTATCGTTATCATGGCGAGTTTTGGTGTGATGCTTTGGTCAGTTTATTTGTTAAGAATGAACGAGAACAAAGAGCAGCTTAAAAGCGCCGGTATGCATTTTTCTGTTCAAATACTCCTTAGACCTAGCTTTAATTTAATAGGCGTAATATTCGCCATCGTGTTCTTTTATGTTGTGGCTTACCTTATCGGTATTACTGCATGGTGGATGAACGCAATACCTGCCGGGAGCAGTTATTTTGACACCAACATACTGCGATTTTTCACGGACTCGATGATAGTTATATCTATTTTTGCTTTTCTTTATTATGTGGGGATAAAAACGGTATTTGAGCTTATCAGTGAAATTGAATCAACCATGTTAATTAAATTTGGTGTAAAAGCGGGCCCCAGCCAAGGCTCTCTGAATAATGTAGTGAAAGCGATCGTGTTTGATAAGATGCGTCATATGTCGTCAAAAATGAACAGCTTTTTGGATGGGAGAGGGGTGACAAAATCGCAGTTTGACGCGGCCCAAGATCTGATGAGGTATAGTCAAGAGCTTAATCACCAAACCAAAGCTATGAATGAAACAAATAAAGCCAAAAAGGATGGCGTCTGATGCGGTATTTTATGTTGGTGGCAATGCTTCTTTTTTCTTCGATATCACTTGCTCAAGTTGATGGTGATGAGCATGAAGTGGCAAAAGCGACAATGCTCAACACCGGCAATCAATTTATTTATTCCGTATTCGGGAAAGATTTGCTTATTGCTTACTTGAATGACGAAAGTGAAGTTCAGGCCATTAAGGCAATGAGCGACGTTGAGATGGATGCGCTTGCCAAGCCTTTCAATGCAGGGGTTAGTGTATTTACTAAAACAGTCATGGCTGTCGGTTACATCCTGGTTGTTGTGTACTTTTTATTCAAGCTGTCTGTTGTTGTTTTAACTGAAATGTGGGTTTTTCAGTCCACAGGGAAGATGCAATCGAATCGTTCCGATGTAAAAGGCGTTTTATTAAAAGTGTTTTTCTTGGGGGTTGTGGTTGTGGCCCCCATTTCGATTTTAAGCAACGGGGCACCTTACACAAATGGCTTAACATACCTTGTTTTTGATATGCTCGGGAGAAGCCATGGTCTCGCGGACGACGCTGTTGGAGACATGGTGCTAGCTCATCGAGAAAACCTTCAGGCAATAAGATTGCCTTCGGCGGCATCAAAATACCCTCATGCAATAGAATTGAATAGATTTATGGGATGTGCAGCTAATGATAGGGAACGCCGCAATGATTATCAGTATGTAGAAGAGGTGACGCTTTATAAAGTGACTGAGACAACAGCGAGAGGGCAAGTGAATGTGGGAGACTGCTGGTTAGAGGTTACTGTAGGAATTGACAATGAGTCATCTGAAATTATTCGTCGATTAAATATAATGGATCCTACACTTTCATTAGACCCCAATGTGTTTACCGTTGGGCAAAAGCAGGGGGTTATCAACGGACTCTCTGAGATGTTTAATGTTTCCTCTAAGGGGGCTGAGGTTCTTGGGGCTAAGCCTAAGTCAGAAGAGTTAGATCAGACTGATGGGATTTTTGATCAGTACACCTCCAGAATGTTGTCTGCAAATGAATTAAAGGTGTGGAGTGAACGTTGTGACGCCGTTTTGTCAGAGCCTTTCTCTCAATCTTCTATTTATGAGCAAGATAGGCAAATATATAATCAGTTGGTTGCACGATGCGCATCGGCCAAGCTTACCAAAAAGATTGTTTATCCTGATACTATTCATGCAATGGATAACATCCTGGCTAACGAACATTTTAATCAGAAGGTTTTTCCTTTGTGTTACACAAAAGCGCAAGTCGCTCAGCTTACACAAGGGAGTGGCGGTGGGTTTACGCCTCGTTATGTAATTGACAATGGGAGCGCTCTTGATGATGGGTTTGAAACCATATCTTTGCAGAGCTGTTTGTCTCAAGTGTGCTCTGAGGATGCCATAGCTAACGGATCTATGTATGCATGCACTCAAGCTTTAAATTTATATGAAGGTCGTCAGCGAGACAAGAGTCTCGCACAAAAAGGGTTATTCTCGATGGGCTTTCATATGATGACTTTATTTATTGATTCAGGCCCTTCAATGGCTGCCAAAAGGGTTTACAACAGTATTTCCATACGTTTTACGGATGTTTCTTTAACGCCAATAGACAGTGCAGAAGAGTATGTCACTGTGCCATTTATCATTCCTAAAAAAAGCGGATTGCCTGAGTATGCTTATGCGGTTGATGACAGTCTTTCTTCACCTTATGACTTTTCCATCCTTCCCTCTGTAGATGTGCCTCCACCCGATGCTAACGTGATGGAGTTTATGGGGGCGACACGGCTGATCGCTTGTGCAAGAAGCCCTTTGCAGTTGGAGGGGCGCTACGCCTGTGGTTCGATACCTCAGGAGTTTAGTCGATTTGGGATGGCGTTGATACATAATGTTGTTTTATTAAAGACGGCTCTTGTTGTTGGCGATTCCATTAGAGCTGTAAGATCTGTCTCTGGTCGTTCTCAGGGCACAGGAACGATGTCAAACGCAAGAACCACGTTACCTACATCCTCTCTTGCGAGTATTGGAACCGCTGTATCATCCGCTTTTGGTGGCACTTTTGACGTTCCAGCTGTTCTTGAAGTGATTGGGCTTCAGCAAACGGTTACAGATGAATTTGGGGAAGTGTCTACCGAGGCCGTAGACAGCATGATTAATGCTGGCGGAGTGATTGGGACGCTCCTTCTTGCTAGTTCTGGAGCAGAGAAGTATCAGTTAATGAAGGCAGCAGTAAGTATGCTCGATACTGGTCTTATGATCGGGTTGTTGTTTGGGATTATATTCGGGTTTTTGATTGCACTTTACCCTGCATTTTTGTTGGTTAAAGCGATTGTTAAGTTTATTAATCTGCTTTTTAAAACCATCTTCATCGACGCATTTAGGCTGATAGATTCCATCTTTGACGACGACGTGGATTTGCTTAATGATGCATTTAACCGTGTTTTGAATGATTTTATTGGTTTAGTTATAATGTTCCCTTTAACCATCGCCGGTGTCTGGTTGGCGTGGTTGATGTCAAACATCATGGTTGCGCATGTTTTAAACAATATTACCTTAACATTCGCGACAAATGATGGCAGCCAAGGATTTTTAGATGTCGTTGTAACAATGCTGTTCACTTTTGTTATCGTTATTGTTGTATACAACATGATAATGTCAATCATAGAGTCCTTTTATCAGGTGGCCGTTGAGTGGCTTCAAGGGATGATGAGTAATGACCCTTTTACGGCTTCAAGATTGGATGTGCAAGAAGCGAGAAGCTTCTTAAGGATGATTGGTCGATGATACGATTGTGCCTCCTTTTAATATGTTTATTTGTGCCCTCGCTAGCAGGTGCACAAAGTGTTCAGGTTGAAGCTGCTTCTGAAGCGTGTAAAGTTCAAATATTGAGACTCAATTCGGCCTCTTTTTCTCCCGAAATGATGGAGGAGATCTATGATGCATGCGATGATTTTCCTCTTTCTGATTCGCTTGCTGCTCAAGTGGTAGCCGCGATAGTTGGACCTGACGTTATTACCTCGATGAATGCATATAGCTTTGTCACAGGGGTGCCTCATGGTTTTGAAGATAATGATAATGTGTTTTCTGCCGTCCCTTATCTGCATGAGCTTATGGGGGCAATGAATGGCGTAGTTTTTTATGGCGCACTTTCACTGGTTGCAATCGCCTCCCTGTTTAAGGCATTTAGAATCATGATCGGCGATCAGCGCTTCACATTAGGCGACCTTATGGGGATGAATATTCCCTCTAAAGTGGGTAGGCTTCTCCTTACTATGCCAACATTAGGTTGGATAACACCTTTTCAGTTTATCGGCCTTTTTATGATGCTTGTTGCATTTGTTGTCGTAAAGAAGCTGGTGGTGGCGTTGTTTTTATTTGGTTTCGGTAGTGATGTGGCCCTGGGCGTTGCAGAGTCGACTAAGGAAGGTTTGACGCATGAGTTGGGCGATAACATATTGATGTATCACTGCGACATTAAGCGCAGAGAAAACATAATGAGTATTATACAAACTCGTTATGGAACGAGAGACGTCAGTGTGCTAGGACAAGATCGCCTTTATCAATGCTTAACCTCCCCTGCTTCTTCAGTGATGACGTTTTCTCCAAAAGAAGACTCTGATGTGTTTACTCGAAAAAGAGGTGTTCCTCCAGTTATAGCGCATACCGAATCATGTATAGAAAATAACAAAGTGCATTGGGAGAATGAACTGGGAGGCGGGGATGTGGAGTCCTGTGGGATGCTGACGCTAAACGTGCCTTCTAATAAGGCGTCAGATGCAGCGATGAGTAAGTTGGAGTCACTGACGACATCTACATCGATAAGAGAAAAAATGCGTGATGTCGCCATACAGCTTTATACCTATCAATGCAGAAAAGTCGCAAAAGCACAAGATTATACAAGTGATATAATATCTTCGTGCTTGGCATTGGAAGTTGTGGGGGGGGGCTACCGGTATATCACCTCTCCAGACCCTGTTACGGGTCAGGAGAAATTGTCTGCTTACACGCAACCTATGACAACAGAAAGTCGCCGTGATGCAATACGAAGCGTGCGGTCTTCTATTGAAGATATTCGAAGTGTGTTGATTGATAACAATGCAGCGATTCAAGATCTGATCCAATCCATGGCAGCCCCTAAAAAAGATAGTGATATACAGGAGACGGGGCTCCAGAAGTCAATGAGTGAAGCGCCCATGCTGATTACAGAAGAGGACGCAGAAGCCATGGTTATGCGGATACGTCGTGGTGCGTGGATGGGAAGCTCTTTGTTTTTCGATAAGATCTCTGACGATTTGGCTGAGTCTACTTTAGTTGGTGCTCTCTCTAAGATCTATGCGGCAGACCTTCCTGATGATGATGGCGTTATTGAAAGTAGTGCACGTGATTTGACGGATTCGTTGGATTTGTTGGGGTTAACTAAGGGGGTTTCTATCTCTAAGATTGATGCTACTGCAAGAAAGTTCTTGCCTATGGTAAGCTTGTATGAGTTCCAGCGAGAGTGTTGGATTGATGTTTCGTCATGTCAGTCCGTACCAATAAACCCTTTTTATTACATTATAAAAGATGGCATTAAGATTTTAGAAAGAAGCTTGATTGGTGTTAGCATGTCTGCGGCGGCAGAGGAAATGGTCCGCAATATACCTGGTTTGTCGGGGAGAGATTATCGACAGGGTGGATACGGTAAAATACAGTTATTTAGCGTTGTGGGCGACTATTTTTGGATATATGCAATTTACGGACTGCTTCTGGCCGTTGTTATACCAGCATTCCCCTTTTTCAAATTGTTAGCAATGCTTTTTGCGTGGTCAGTTGATCTGATTATGACGCTTTTTACTGCTAATGCTAAGATTGCACTGTCAACGATAAATGGCGATGAAGATGGAAAAGTATTTAATCGGGATGTAAGGGATGCCTTTCGTCGGGTTGTTGGACTTGCCCTATACTTCAGTTTTATTATTGTAGGTTTATTGGTGTTTTTCTTGATGTTCACCGCGCTATTTGCCTTTAATGTTATTGTTTTAGGTGTGTTGGAGTCACTTCTGAATGCTTATGGCCCTTTTACAGCATTGGATATGGGAGTGATGAGAGTGATCATAGATGGAATTATGGTTGCATTGCTGGTTTACGAAGTGAGAAGTTGCATGCCTTATATGGAAACTATCCCACAAGATATGGCCAAGCATTTTTCTATTGAAGTAACAAGAAACGATGAGATCGTACACATGATGTGGTCTCAAGCCGTCGGGTGGATGCCAACCTTTGCTGACAACGTGAGAGCTATAGGTCATCAATTAGGAAGATAGAATAGTGGGTGCTTTTTCCGTGGCGTGTGATATATTCTATTTTATAGAAAAATTCTGCCAAAAAGAGAAAACGGATGCCACAAGTAGACTCGACAATTCAAGATCAAGTAAAACGATTTAAACGAACAGTTTTAAACTCAAGCAGTTCGCTTGTGAGCGCTGAAGAGCGAGCCGTTGTAAGAGATATACCCGACTCCGTATTCGAGCGTATATTTGTTCGCGTTTTCTCCGGCGATGAAAAGCTCGCTCGTAATGTGTTATTTAAAAGATTTGATGACATTGACTTTGCATCAGCACAAAAAGTTGTTGACTCGATTAATACACTGTCAATGGCGGCGGATATATTTGCGCTCTCTGTGGCTTCAAACACTCCTATGCTATTAATATCAGATATTGATAATGATGGTGATTTGGCGCAGGCCATAATGATGCAGGCCAAACGAATTTCTGGCATCAATGTTTCTGTTCAGCCGAGAGACTACAACCCTTCAGAACATGGTTTTACCAACGAACAAATTCGAAACTGGATGAACCAGAATGGGTTGAGTGACAGTGATGAATTCACTGTTTTTGTCGCCGACTTGGGAACAAATCAGCTGCATCGTCAGCAGGAATTTGCTGAATCATTCCCTAATGCATCATTAGTTATTGCTGATCACCATACACCAGACTTGGACAAAAAAGTACACGAAAATATTGAAGGTAGATGTCTGCTAGTGTCCCCCTTTAACAAGGGGTCATTGGAGCTTGGAGTTCGTAAAGGGGGCGGGGTTTCCGGCAGTTACCTGTTGTCTAGGACGCTTCAGATGGGGTTGAGGCGGTGTGTTCAAGCTGGCAGCATTGACCTGGAAGGTCGCGATATTGATTTCCTGTTAGAGCCACTCGAAAAAATGGGCGCGGCAGCCAATTTGTTCGACCAAACTGACTCTGATATTAGACTTAAGCCAATTAGGCCTGATGATGTAGATAAAATGAACACGCTGTCTTCTGATGTGAGAGCGGGAAAAGGTGTGGTGGCTTTTATTCGTGACGGAATAGAGGATGATATTGAGAAATTAAGGGATTTGGTTGGTGATATTGGTGTAAAAGATTTGATGGACATGAAAGATGAAGCCTTAGCATTAAATCATTATGCATGGGCGCTTCATAGCGTGTTACCTAGTGTCGTTTCGCCAGATTATACTGGAAACATTGCTGATGATGTAATCATTGCGATGGAGAGTAGATCGCCTGAAGAGTCAAGGGAACGTAACTATTTACAGCTTGTCCGCCCCTATTATTATCACTTCGGATATGACAATATTATTTCTAAAGGGCCTAAGTCTGCATGGGCTGACTTGGTTAAATATAATTTTAGGCAGGTCAGCAAGACAGAAAAGAACATGCTTGCGTTTATACGCAATTATGAGATGGTAGAAGAAATATCTCATGACCATGTGTTAATGACACGTCCAGCACACCCGGAAGTGAAAAATGTATTCACTCCTAAGCAGTTGAACACGGCATACCATACTCAAGGAAAATCAATTAATCTTGAGATGAGAAGTGTTCGTCCAGGCAGTGTTGTCCTGGGTATAAAAAGTGACATTAGTTTATTTGATGTACTGAAGAACGTTCGTCAGACTATGCCTGACATAAAGATGCAGCTTGAAGGACATAAAGAAGTTGGTGCACTGACACTTTCTTATCCTCAAAAAGAATCGGCAGATAGCGTTATTAGGAAGTTTGCATCTGCACTTAATGATGAAGCTGCTGTGGTCATAGCGAATAAGCCGGTTGTTGACGGCATTGAGGTGACTCCGTTGCATCTTACCTTGATGCACGAGTTGATGACAAATATGTGTCTTCATATTGATAGTAGCGCAGCACCTGAGTTGATCATGCGCGTGGACCCAACAATGACGTTCGAGGATAGCCGTACTCTTAGAATGGAAACCGTGGAAGAACTGGTAGAAAAGAGGGAATGGGAAACAACGGTCGAGCCATTAACATTTAGTATGGACCTTTCATTGCTTCTCCCCAATCAGGCGCTGAAGGGCGTTGCCAATGACGGTTATAATGGTGCACTAGGGATTAAAATGATGTCCAATGGAGCCTTTATGGCCGATAAGGTCTTTTTGGGCGACCAGCTTAAACACATACCTTTAACTAAACTTCGCACCCCAGATGACAAGCTTCGTCAAGTGATGATAGACGATTACGAAAATTACTTTAAAGATAGAGAACTACCACTATTACCCATTCCAGAGGAAGTAGGCGGTGCTGCAATAAAATTTGTTGAAGATGGCTTGTCCGTGCATAGAAACACAAAAAAGATAGCCGCAGCACAATTAGTGAAAACCGGTTGCGACACCTATGTGGGTTTTGATAAGGAAGCAAATGGTGGTGCGAACGCAAAAGCTTATAACCTTGGTATGCTATTTATGTCAATCGACGGTGAGCGTAGGCCTGTCATTACGGAGGAACAACTGAGAGAGCGTCTGGCCAAAGGTGATGTACCCTCGATTTTAGAGAAGAGAGCCGATGGCAGTTATGTTGTTGAACCCAAAATAAAATCAGCCTTGCTTTCTCTGATCGTGAATTTTGATGGTGACAAGCCAATTCGGATTTCATTCCGATCCCAAGGTTTGACAAATATGGATCAGGGTCTAGTTGATTACCTTGGTTCGCCGGCGGGAGATGTGCAAGACAAAATTCTTAAAGTGTTGTCCATGATGGGCAAATGTGTGTTTCAGGCTCACAATATTATTTATGACGAAGGTATTGCGCGCGTTAATTTTCCCGAGTTCTATAACTTTATTGATAAAAGTATTCAGCTTGATAGCGCGCCGCTAGCAAAGAATACACACTTGGCATACTTTAACCTTCTCACTGCTGTTGTTGACAAGGTGGCTTTCGCTAACACTCCCGGGAGCAGCACTTCTCTGACGGAGATGTTGAAGCGAGGAGAGGACTTCAGTATACCTTCGGTTAAAGGAACTCACGTTTTACAGGTGAAAGGTGAAAAAATCACCATGCGTAAGATATCGTCGGGACTGGAAGGTCCGTTGACAAAAGAGGATATGACACCAGCGGAACTTTTGAAGCAGGTTGAAAATCAAGCTATACCTCTTCCTAGTCCTAGATATGGTATTGATTTGTTGATGAGAATGTCTTCAATACATGAAATGCTATCTAATAAAGCGAATAAGCAACGAACGTTTGTTGATTATGAACAAGTTGGCGGAATGCCGGCACTACCTGATAAGCTTTGGAGGTTGTTTCAGCAGAACTTTGCATTCGATCGTACAGTAAATGAGAATATTGAAGCCTTTCTTGAAGTTCCCGGAGTAGTTGAACACCTTGGCAATGACGCAATTGATGTTAATGTGGGCGATATGGATGCTTATTCACCCGACATACAAGCGCTAATAGCGCAAAAGCTCAGTGTAAGTAGTGATGATGCTGAGTTGAGCAGCGTAACAATAAGTAGCCGCGATTTGCTGCGTCGTTCAGCATTAAAGTTTACGGAAAAAAACAGCCAAATTGTTGATTTGTTTTCAAACTCATGGATTTATGAGAGGGTGCTTAATTATTACGAGCCCACTAACAAAAGAGATGTCACTCAAGGGTTAATGAAAGGCGTGGAGAGTGCTATAGGTGTTCCTGTAGAGTTTATCGCCCAAGTCTATGAAGATGCTTTTGTGTACAGAAATGACAGGGGGATTAGTTCTTATCGATGTAAAGAAACTCACAACAATGTCAACACTGAAGGAGACACCTTTCAGGAAGTTCACGCTTATGCACATCTTATGTATGGGAAATATAAAAATCCATTTTTGACAGATGACGTTATTGTAGAGCACGGATTAACGCCATTTAATAAAATTAACGAAAGGATCCATGAAGAGATTGCGCTGAGCACGCTAAACCATGATAGACGTCATGTGGTTGATTTGATGATGGATACTGATGTCATCAATAGCTACGGCGCCAAACAGTTGGATGACTTTTCTAAGCAAGGCATTTCAATCGCCGCGGCCCGAGATGGTGTGGCAAGCATGAAGTGTAAATCTATCAGTGCGGACAGAAGCCGAGTTGATATTGATTTTCCTCAGCTTGACGCAAAAGAGTGGCGGGCGTTGGATGATGATAGTCGTTTTGAGATTGAGCAACGCGTTGAGACCGCAGTGTCAATGTTGCTCGTTGTAAACAGCATGGATAAGAAAAAAATGACAGGCGCCTTGTATAGCGCGCTTAATAAGATTACTCATAATCCAATGCTGAAAGAAAATATCTCATGGGTTAATGACAATTTGGGAGTAGCTATACCTAATGACAGGAAGCAATCTGCGAGTGACTGGCTCGGGGAGATTGCTAAAGCAATGATATCTGGGAACCTGAAGCTTAAAATGAATAAGCATATGACAGATGATGATTTGACTATGATAGCCAACACTTTTGAGAAGTCATTCGACAAAATGGAGAATATGGGATACTTGCCCGCTATATCAAAGGACACATTCCTGAATGCCATTACTGTCGCTAGATTTCAATATAAGGCATTCGAGATGACTCGCAAAACTGGTGAGTCTCCGGATGATGTGCCAGGGGGAACGGTAAAGGGTCCGTTAAAAGCACAGATAACGCGCCTAGTAAAAGCAATGGCGGCAGTTTCACCTGAACATAAGGCGCTTAACCCAAGTTTGGTGAGCGGTGTTGTAACGAAAAAGAAATCGCCCTCATCTTTTGTGTTGACCAGTCCATTAATTACGGAGCACATCAAAAACACCTTGAAAATTCAGCGCCCTGAGATTCCTGAGAAAAGCCTCAATGTGAAGCTTAAAAAGTAATCCTGATGTTGTTTTTTTACAAAAAAAAGAGAGGGTAACCTCTCTTTTTTTGATAGTTTTTTATTTAGGTCAGGTACGTAGGGTAGAATTGAAGTACCCCACCTTTCAGCTTATCTTCATGACTGCTTCTATTTAGTCGAAAGCAGCGTGTGAATTTTCCGATAGGACTTAATGTCAACCAAACATCATCTTGTGCATAAACAATCTCTAAAAGAGAAAGCATAATAACCTTAAATAAATATATTAAATTTCGAGGAGCATAAAGCTCGGCTGCTTCACCCTGATTTTTGGCAATCGCGGCCAGCTCATTTATGTATTTAAGGAACACCGGGGGCTTAGTTAACACTTGGTAAAAGTACTCACGCATCTTAGGTGAAACTTTTTGGTTATTCTCGTTGAATAATGTCGTCAATTGTCGAGCGAAAGAATGTGACTTGAACGTAGCAGTATAGTCACCGTTTGCATTTTTTTTCACTATCCAGAATTGAAGGAATGGCACCACATCCTCGCCTTTCTTGTTTGCACTAGCAACATCGCATTCTAGCTTTTCAGCCATGAGTGAGAGCATGGCACCGATGTGCTTATGAAGGCTAGCCTGCTTCTCATCTGAGAAGTTGTCAGTGATATGAGTTTTGAGAGCTAAGGCATCTTTGTGGATCGTTTTCTTTTTATTTTCCGTCATAATGATTTCCTTTATAGGATCTTGCTGATCACATTTTCTATCGGGTATGGGCCGGTTTCTCGACTGTCACGGCTACCAGGTAGATTGTCAGAAAGCATAAAGACATGTCCTTCGGGTACAGTAACCTCGAAAGAGTCCTCTTTTTCCTGACCATTTTCTTTAATCCATGAAGCATAAATTTGAGTTTTCATAAACTCAATGTCACCCGCATCGTCGCTGGCAGCCTTAGCTTCATAAATGTTAAATGAGAAATCGCCAACAATTATATTTTTGGGTACAGTGTAATACTTTTTTTGAGAATCACTTTTTGATGTCAATACCATTGTGGGTATTGCATTATTATCTTTTGCTGAAAGCGATTCACCGTTAACCGAAAGCAACCGGAATGAATTTTTTGAAAACGTCAGCATATCACCTGGGAGACCAACCAAGCGTTTTATGCTGATGCTACCATTTCTGTTGGGGATTTTCGCTGTGTAAATACTATAACGATCCAAATCACGATCCAGCGTGAAGCCAAACTGAATAGATTCGTCGTTTAGTGTTGGTTCCATTGAGGAACCGTCAACAATGTAAGCGGGAAAGATTTTTGCTGCGATAATAAAAGAAGCGAAACCAGCAGCAAATCCTAATGCAATCTTAGCCGTCAGAGACAATCTGGCCATACCTTTACCTCAGGTCTTTGGCGGCAGTAATGACTGCATGACGGATCCCATTGCGCTATGTGGATCACCATTTGATTGTAATATAACAAAACAAAGTGAAGTAATCAAGCTTCTTCTTGCTTTTTTTCAAGAAATTTGGTTATGGCATCATTAATATCGGATATTTTCAATGTTGGTGTTTTTATGAACTGCAATCCATGCTCTTGTGCACTGGCGTAAAGCTCTTCTTCATTGTAGTATGCGTGATCGATGAGACCTCTATAATAGATACCAGACCAAACCGCACCATGGCCAGCGAATAATGTCTGATATTCATCCCATGACACTTGGATTGGTCCTCTATTTAGAAGATAGGGCGAAGGTAGACAGAAAGTAATGTAGTGGCAAAGTTCATGAATTACCACGCTAGGGGAAAGTGCCCATTCGGCAGCGAAATGAAGACTCATTTGGCTAATACTTAATTTAAATGGCTCACTGAGGCCGACCTCCATGGATTCATAAGTGTGCTTATTGGGCGTTTGTATCATTTCCCTTAAAGACCTATTGTTGTCGTCTTTTCCTGCCTTATTATCAATAGTTAAGGCTTTGCCGCCTTTTGATGACAGAGTGAAAGATGAAGAGCTTAAGCCTGGTTTTATAAAGATGCCAATTGGTGGCAATCGTGGTTCTGCAAGTACATTCCTAGAGAGCCTTATTATTTCTCGTAAAGGAATACTGTTTCCGCCTTTAAGAACGCTGTCTTCCCATTGGTATGTAGAGTCTTGTTGATAGTCATTGATGCCAAATTGCGCTTTGAGAAGGTTGTCGGCATTGTTCCCCTCAAGCATTGCAAAAAGCTGCGACTGTGCGGACAGCGTGACATCAAAGTCTTTAAATGGCGTGCTTTTTCTTCTTTTAGGTGGCGTGGCGTGTCGCCAAAATGGGTTATCTATGAGGGTGGCTCTAAACCTTCCATCTAAAATTTGAATAAATTCAATATCTCTATATTTTGAAATATCGCTGTCATTGTGTCTAAGTACTGCATATTTAGATGTGGAAAGGCTGTTGAGTGTTTTTGATGCGTGGTGTGCAAGCGCAACTTTATTTGGGAACGTTAGCGTTTTAAGTGGTTTCACTGTGGCGTTTAACGTCATTGAAATAGAAGCATCAGAACCCAGCGTTATTAAGTCACGCACGGTTTTGCTGCCGTCTTTTGGTTCCAAGATGTCGGCATCTTCGTCTTTCTTGTTGACTCTAATGAGTGTTGCGTATATCATTTTTTTATATTATCACGAAAACGATTTTTTATGTCTGATTTACTTAAAAGTTTAGGTGCATTTATCACAAAACCGAATGTGGCCAATGCTAGCAAAAAAGTGGCGACACCTGATGATGAAAAATACAAAGAGATCAGTGAGCGTAACTTAAACAAAGTTGCAAAACATTATTCTGATATGGTGACACCAGATATCATGTATGCATTAATGGGGATCCATGATTATCGATGCCCAGATTGGGGGAGTCGTCATTTTGGAAGAATGCAAAACTTGTGTACCAATATTTTGGATATAGAAATTCACTCTGATGACGGCATGTTGCCAGATGACACGGATAAAAGACCCTACTTTAAGTTGTTTTTTTGGTTAAACCTTTTTCGCCCCATAGCAATGAAGCGCATCATGTTGCGTGAGGATTGGCTTGAATCAACCATGACCGATTTTGATAGGATTGCTGTTGAAATGGGTGGGTGTGGTCAATCGACACGAGAAGCAGTGGAGATTGCTCTTTTTAAAACGATAAACTCCGAGGCAGGCGATCCCGTGCTTGATATTTATCATGACGCCTGCCATATAGAGTCTACATATTTCGGTCACCCGCTTCATCTTGAAATTCAAAGGACAGTAATGGGGCGTTCTGTAGCATTCACCACATCGATGTCTCGTTGTTCACGTGAAAATATGCTACCTAAGTGGGTTAGTAAGATGGAGAAAAACCTCAATGTTTCGGGTTTCACTTCTGTGTTGCCGAGCGATCAGAAGAGTGATGAGGTTAGTGTGCTAGATTAATGGCATAATGTTATTTTTTTACGTTTTAAACACGCAGCACGCTGAAACAAAAAAAGCCCTTCGGGGCTTTTTTATTTTATCAAATCTCGTCGAGAAAACCGCGTGAGCAGAGCGACGCGATGTCACTGGGTAGTTCACGCTGCATCAGATTCATTTTCAGCAAGGTTGTCTTTCATTAGCGCATCAGTGAAAGAATCTTCGCCTTCTTCTGGAGGAGATGAACGCTCATAAAGCTCTATAAATGAGCTGGCCGCGGCGTTAAGGAACCAAAGCATCTTACCAAGATGGGCAAGAAGATTTATTTCCATGTCTTTAGTGGTTACACCATCAGTGGACTCTACGTAAATAGCCTTTAATGCTGTAGATATTTCGGGGATCCCGCGAGATAATTTAAAGGTGATGTTGCCATGCTTATCTTCCGTGGTGAATACGCATTCCATATGCGTCTGTTCAGCACTAAATAATTCTGTTTCCGGGCGTATCTCAATAAAATCTTTAACAAAAGAAGGCAGCGGTATGTCCATGGAAAGGCCTAAGTTGCTAAATGTTACGCCGTATTCCTGGCTGAACGTGAACAATCGTTTGAACCCAGAGTCTTTATTTTCTTTCGTGACAAGGTTCAGCGCTTTTTTAAACGCAATATTGATGGAAGGGTCGTTGTTTTCGAAAACTGTTGCGGACTCGGTGGGTTCGGCCAGCGCTTGTTCACCATCATCGTGCGCATAAAAATCAATCATCTTTTGAATATTATACAACCCTCCAGCTCTTCTGTTTTCGCTTGAACTGGCGTAGTGCGTGTACATGGCACCAACGTTTCTTGCTCCAAATAACACATCTGAGTTGGGCCAACTTACATCGATAGATTCATCTTTTTCTGTTAGTTCTATGATGGCTCGCAAGCAACCAAAAAGAACCATCACTGTATCTATTTCACGATGAGATTTAGACACATAGATATTTCGCCTCTCTACATCGATGTAAAGAAATGATTCTGATTTTTTTTCTATCAGAGGGAAATCAAAGTCATGATTCTGCTCTATTGCACGCTCAGCGTCTTTTTTGCTGATGTAGTTATGTTCTCGAAAGCTTTTTTTCTGATATTCGCTAACCATGGCTTTAAGTTCGCTTCGGTCTTCTACGAAGCGGTGTTTTCGGATCTTAACAAGCAGGCCCTTAACATCGCCGCCTTCCTCATAAAACATGAAGGGGGAGTAGCCTGAAAATACCATCGGCGCTAAGGTAGAAAATTCTGCGTCAGGTCTACTTTTTGCGCTTGTGTAATAGCGAGCATCTTTTTGCTCAACGTTGAAGCTGTTATGGCATGCGAGTTTGTGAAGTGTCTTAGTCACATTAATTAGTTGTGACATTGAGACGGCTGCATCGTCCTCATCGCCGCTTGTTCTTTCTAGATGGAATACACCCATCTTAGATTTAACAATTGACTCAACCTGCTTAAGGCTTTCGGAAAAGAAACTGTTAGAAAGCATAATGCATCCTTGTTGTTTAAATGTTTTTAAATTCTACTTTGTTATGTTGTTTATATCAAGCGATATATCCAACCTCTTATTTTTTTTGTTTAGTGATACTATCTCATTATCAAATGTAGAGGGCTAAGAAATGGCTTCAATAATAGAAAGAGTTAGCAGCTTGCAGGAAAAAGGCTTCAAGTTGGTTGATAGCAGTCAAGTTAACACAGAAAAGTCGATGCCGTTTGGCTTTCCCGATGTCGTTATGGTCGCAGACGGAAGCGTTAAAGATGCGGGCATAGATTATGGTGTTGCTTTTTTGTACAAAGAGAATGAGCGTAACGATGCCGTGCACTTCGCGCTTCCAGAAAATTTGACTCAGGAGCAGCTTTCCACGCTTGGGCAATCAGGCGCAATGCTTCTTCAAACCGATTCAGGTGAACACTCAGGGTACATATTTCCCAATTCACCCTTTTTGCCTGATGCAATAGACCGACTCCAACACACTCTAGATAGTAATAATATAAAAACGGTACCAATCCCTATGGATCCAATATCATATGGTATGTTTCCTTATTTCAACACGAGTGAACGTCATCCATCAAATATGAGCATTGATGATACCGTGAAGCTTATTAGTCATCACTTAAATGGAAAGATTGATGCAATGGGCATGAGCCATGAGCAGAGGAATGTCGCTTTTGACATAAAAGAAGAACCTATATTGGAAAGCGAATCACCAAGAATGTCTCCGTCTATGGCACCTCGCCCTCGTGGCCAATAAATAACCAAAGAATGATTGACGGTAAATTGGTTTTGTTGTATATTGAATGAACCTGCTCCCCAATAATAATAATTGCAGGAATGTAGTTTTCACAATAAGTATAAGGTCAACTTTATGAAGGTATTCATATCGTCCTTTTGTTGTCTCTGGATCTTAGTAGGGGTCTGTATGACATCAGGTCTTCAGTCTTGGTTTGTTGAGCAAGGTTTAATGCCTGTTCAGGTTGCCCTGTCTGAAAGTTCTGAAAATGTCATGAGAGCAACAATGACAGAAGTTTCACTGTCCCAGAGTGTTGAGCGTCTAAACAGGCAAAGTTGCGAGTCAAGCAAGCGAAAGTCTGAATATTTTGATGATGCTCATTACGATGAAGACGGTTGCGAAATCGAAGATAAGTGAAAAAAGCGCCTTAGGCGCTTTTTTTTTGATGTGATATTATCAAAGTATGAAAGCCAACGTGTAAAAGGAAAACTTATGGCGCCTCAATCTCCAGAAAAACCAGCAGCATCAAACGACAAAAGAGCAATAGAAAAAGAGCTGCAATCATCAACCGGACTGGCTTATAACAGTATGCTTTTCGATTGGATGTTTATTGAAAAGGTCATCGAGGCTCGCCAAAAAGAATTCGAGGCTAAATATAAAGCCTATATGGCTTCTCTTGAAAAGCAATACACATCGCTAACTGATGAAAATAAAGAGAGGCTTTCAGAGAGGTTTGTTAGGGAGTATTTTGATGTTGAGTATGACTCGTTAGCTAAATATAACATTCTTGCCAAAGAGCACGCTGCACTGCTTTCCGTTGACGAGAAATCTCGAACATTAGAACAGCGAAATAGGCTAAAACACATTGCACCTTACGTTAACATGGGCCCGGAAGGTTATGTTACAAAGGCGTTTTTTGAGCCGGAGAACGTAAGGCGTTTTAAGACAGACTACAAACCTATTCTTGATGATTTGAGAAGCGAAAGAGAACGGGTTAAGAATGCGCACTTTTCAGATGTTGATAGCCGAGTGGCGTTTCGTCCAGCCACAATAAAAATGTTTAACGATTCGCATCCCTCACTTATAGGGGAAATGAAAAAGTTAGCGTCGAGCTCAGTGCCATCCAAAAAAGAAATAGGACGGCATGCTATGACTGCGTTAACGGTTGCCAGTGCGGCTGCTACAGGTGGAACATCCTTAATGATAAAGGCTGCCATCGGTTTTGCCGGTTCAAAGAGCATGGAGCCTGTGAGACAAAATATAGCTAAAAACTTAGACATTCTTGCGGATAAATCTGGATTGAAACCCTATGCCAAGGAAAAATTCAATAAAATCACGGGCACTAAAGTCGGTAGAATTGCGGTTGGATTAGGCATAGGTGCTGTGGGAGTGTTGACATTTGCAACTGTTGCTCCAGATATGAGTGCTGATATCATAGCTAGCGTTAAGGGACTCATTGCTGATGGCGCAAATGCTGAGCGAGCGCTAGCTGAAACGATGACCGATATGGATAGGGCTCTTTCTGAAACGCCTCCTGAATATGATGCTAAACCTGAACCTCAAAACAGCGCCACACCTGAAGCCAAGGTTGCACCGGTTGAAACCATTGAGCCTCAAGGTGGCCAGGGTGCTGCCCCTGAAAATATTGTCGACCCTGAGGTTCAGCCTGAGCCTCAGGTTGGTGATGTGGTCAAGCACACGGTTGTGAGCGGTGATACGCTGTCTGAGATAGTCGAGGATCATCTAAAGGCCCAGGGGGTTCCTTATACATATAATACCATAGAAGATATGTATCTGGTTGTTGCGCAAATGAATAACATACCTGACCCTCATAATATAAAACCACCCTTGCTGATAGAGCTCCCAGTGATAGGTAATATACCTAAAGATGTTGACGCTGTTCGCGTGATGCAAGAAAAAATGGAGATGGTGTCAGGTATGGCAAATGTTATTGAAGATCCCAAACCGTCGCCAGAGGTCGATCAGCCTAAACAAGGTTTGTTTGCTCGGTTAAAGGCGTAATTAGACTCGATGAAGTAACTTATCAAGAAAAACCCAGCGACTAAAATGCGCTGGGTTTCAGTATCTTTTTGTGGGTTAACTAGTTTTGAAAATTTTTATCTCAAATAAATATGCGTTACCGAAAGCTATAGTTCATTTATTTTTTTGCCTTTCAGTATTTTAATAACACTGTCTTTTTCTTTAGATAGCAAGATAGACAATTCCTCTAAGGCCGAATCCTCAATGCCAATGTCACTTTTACCAATAAAGTCAGCTAAATTGTCAGCCACATCAAGCATTTTGTCGTAACGATCTGCTTCTTTTTTGTCTGTGGTTGTCAACTTTTCTTCTCCTTTATGTGAAACAATATACTGCAATGTAATAGCCATATGTAATCCTTATAAAAAAACCAGCAATTTGCTGGTTTTTATTATACTAAAACAAAGCAATATTACAATTGCTAAGTGAGGGATTCTTTTTGATTATTGTATCCTTCCTCAAAGGCTTCAATGAGAGCGGATACTTTTTTAGATGCGGGTAGATTTCTATAAGGGTTTGATAAAACACTCATCCCTCCTTTGGCGCAGCTCTCCCCTCTAACTTTGGCTTTTTCAATGTTGTCGTTTTTTTTACACATTTGATTAAACTCCTTTTTTCAACAGGGATGGTATCATAAAAACAAAAAAGTTTACTTATGAAACGATACCATTATCTTTCATGTGTGCCATGCATCGACCACCAAAGTCCACCAAGTAAACAATCTCATCACGAGATCTATTATCAAGAGATTGATACTTTTCTTTATCTATCGACAGCGACTTGAGGGCACTATCTACTATGTAGGCAAGAGACCATGCCGTCATGTGGTAGCCCTTATCTTGTAGAAATGCGACGTGTTGATATAGCGACTGATATTCAGCAAAATGAGTTCTAAGGGCATCGTTGACAGAACTTTCCCATTCTCGGTAAGCGGGACGCTTTCCCTTTTCATAAATGGCAAGTACATCATAAAATCGACAGAAATAGCGCTCCATCATTTTTGCCATGCAGTTTACTAGACGGTCCTTTTTATGATCTTCTTGCAGTATGGGTTGGGTGAGTATTTCTTCACGAATGAATTCACCCAGGGCATCTGCAACTGCTTCCGGTATGTCGTGATTTTCTGTTAAATCAAGACCGTCATAAATTGAAGTGGATGTGTGATTCATATTTACTCCTTATTAGCCAAGTGAGTTATTAAATTAACGAGATCACCAAATGGGTCATTTTTATTTAAGGCGCCAACTTCAACACGATAAGCATCGCTGACAATCAGGGTGGGTGTCCCTAGAATAGAATCTGCATTTACCATGGCCATTAATGTATTTAAGTAACGCTCAACTTCATCCCGAAACTCTGGGTTGTTGGCTTTTTCAAGAATTCTCTTATCTACGCCTGATTGATTGATGAAGAGCCATATGGCGTCTGTCGTTTCAGGTCGCCACTTTTCATTGTGTATTTTGTCAAATACCCAAGATTGAAAGGTTTTGCCTTCTTCCCTATCAACAGCGAAGCCTGCATGAAGTAAAAAAGTGAGTTCACGTTGCACGTCAACAGGAGCGTGCTTCATGAAATTGACATGAGCGTACTCCACATTGATGTTTTTAGGGAGTGATGCTTCTAACTTATCCATCAGCGGCGTAAATCGATAGCATGCCGGACAAAAAACAGAGTAATATTCAGTCAGAGTATCTTCTTTTGAAGGAACTCCAATTTGTGTATAGTGAACGCCTTCTTGATAAGGTGCTTGATCTGCAAAAGCACTAAAGCTCACAGTAAATGAAATCGCTGCACCCAAAGCAACACGTTTTAATATTGAAACCATTATAAACTACCTCTTCTGTCTGCGGAGCGCGTCCGCCATTCATCAAATTCTTTGTCCATCTTGGCAAGCTGACCGCGGTATAGCGTTTTTAATGATGATGCTTTTGCCAATGCTCTTACGGCGGACATGTATTGTGGGTCTGCCTTTGCTTCCCTTCTTTGAAGATACTCAGGAAGGGCCTTCCCGTTGTTGTTGGCTCGAAAATCATCGTCATGTTTTTTCATGAGTCTTCTTTCTAAAGCTTCAAGCCCATATTTAAAAATCACCACATCTTCTTCGGCCTTGGCCAGTAAGATATTTGTTTTTTCATATCGTTCATAATATTGGCTGTTTATTTCATCTTTTAGCACTTTGGCCACTATTAATTCCCCTTACGAAGCTGATAAATTTAAAGTATCATTTTATTTGTAATATTGCAAACTAATAATTGAAATACCCTTTGTTTTATTGTATGTTGTTTGTGCGGTTGCCAAGAACACAAAAAGAAACCGTGAGGCCTTCATACCTCTTATTGTTTTAGCAAACAAAGGTAATAACATATGAAACGTACAGTGTTTGCGGTTGGTTCCGCTACCTGTGTCGGATTTATGCTCGCGTGCGTTCTTTTTTACGCTCCTGTCGCGACGCATAATGACACAAGCTCGATGATGGTTTCTGTAGTTAAAAAGTAACCAGTAGTATAATAAAAAGGGACAGTGAAAACTGTCCCTTTTTATTGAATAAATACTATGTTGCTACGTAGCTCACGTTTGTTATGTTAAAAAAACCTGAGGCGTTCTGTATGATAATTTTATCAATATATCGATGATTGCTTCAGCGGCAGGAGATAGCGCTATCGCAACCCCAATGGCAGAGGCTGTAAACATTGTCGCTTTATCTTTGATGTCCACTCCACGAAAAATGTTAAGGAACAACATAAACAATGACAAAAGCAACATTATAGGCATGATTGCGCCAACCCTAACGAGATCAATGTTTAGTTCTTTGTCTATAGGTCGACTCCAATTTGCCTTGCTTTTAGACAATAACGTGATGGCATCCGTTCTATAATCATCAAACGAGGATCTTAGTTCAGCATGCAGACCGCGATCTATATTCATAATGTATTTTTCGCGAGTCTCTTTGTCATAAATTCTGTTTAGTGATATAAGTGGGGCACCCTGTTCAAAGAAGAAAGGAGCTAATCGCTCTGCTTGCTTGTTAAAATAGGCCGATTGTCCACTCCTATTTAATGGTATAGACTCTATATCCCCTGTGATAGGGGTGATATAGTGATTAGTGACTGCGTGAGAAAACTTCTCCTCAAAGCTCATGTTTCCAACCGGGTACGGTCCGAGATAAGGCATTAGCTCACGCCACTTGTCCCACGTTTTTTGCTGAAGGACAATTTCCATGACATGGTATTTATCGACCTGCGTCAGAGGGGCTTTTTTAGGTTCAAGAAAAATGTATTCTTTGGGGTATCGGCTGTAAGCCATGTTGACTAAGTCACTTAAGACAGGATTAAATTTATTAAGTCCTCGTTCAGACGCCTCTAACCTCAACCAATGGAATGGCGATACTTTTAATATGTACCTTTCATACGCAAGAGTGTTAATGGCGCTATTGTAAGATACGGGTTTGCCCTCCTTAGCATAGATAGCTTGAGAAGTTTGCACTCGCATTTTTCTTATGTGGTCATGCGTTAAGTCTTTCGTTTCTCTTTTATACACCAAGTTGAAGGTGTTTATGTTTTTGATAGCATCAATGTAGATGTCTTGCACAACACGATCATTAACCGGAAACTTGTTGTTGAAGGAGCGGGCCTTCTGCATCGAGATATAATTACTGTCGCCCAATGAAAACCAAAAATTACCTACATTTTTTATGCTAGGTGACATCAACGTTTCGACGCCAGAAGACAGCGCGCCAGGCTTGTCGTTTATCGCATAAGGGAGCCGTTCAACAACGCCATGTATCATCTCAAATGAAATAACAAATGCTAAGGGGATTAAAAAAATCGTCAGTTTCTTATTTTTTGTATAGGCGTTAAACCATTTTAAAAATAGAACCGCTATCCCAATTGAGGCTGTGACATAGCCAAGTTGTTCAAGTTTTGTTAACTTTTCTGCTGTCATAGGAGAAACATAAACACTTAAAAGCGCAACCAGAGCTTGTGCCTCAATAATTAAATAAAGGATTGTGACGTGAAAGAAAATGCGAGTCATTGAACTAAGTGCACCAGCGATTGTCCTAATATTATAAATATACTGTAACAATAAAACAAAGAAAAGTAAAGTTATTATTTCTAGCTTGATTTTGTGCTATTATAGCAGTACACTGCCGCTCATTATTACAAAGGATGTATTATGTCTGCTAATATTCACCAAGAACAAGTTGATGCCGCATTAACATTATCGCCTAGCCTCCAGCGTCGTATTGCTGATTACGAAAGAGCGCATTGGGCAGCGAATATAGATGACCCTGATACGCAGAAATTATGGCGAGTGTTCTTGTCTAAACTTAAGCATAAAGTGGAAAGCAACACACTAAACGACGATATCTTAATGCAAATGTTAAAGTATCTGTCGACGCTTGATACAGCTTCTCTGCTGGCGCAAATCAAAAATCTTTCAAAACCAAGGCAAGACCGCTTTATCACGCTGTTGAACTGGGTGGCTGAAAACGATCCGGACGATTTGCAAAAAGAGGCGGCTTCACAAATACGCGAGCGTATACTGATGACGTACCGTATGAAGCAGTTCCCAAAAATATTCTCGCCTGAGCGAATAGCAAGGGCAACGGATGTCATTCAATCGAATTAAGGATTATATTATGAAAAAAATGTTGATTGCTGCATTGGTTGCAGCTACATGCTCAGGGTCTGCCTTTGCACAGGATGAAGTTGGCAACAACGCAAAAGCCAATTTGGAAGCGAAAGTAGAAAGCCTCGGATGGGGTGGATTGGTAGATATCAGTGTTGATAAAATGAACAAGGCACTTAAAGAAAAGTACCCCAATACGGGTTTGACACTGATGAGCCTTGAAAATGCAAGAGGTAAAAATATATTCTTTGTTGATGAGACAGCAACATACATGCTTAAGGTTCAAGATGGACAGGTCTTTACCGAAAATGGCTTGGTCAGTCTTCAGTCAATACTTGTGGATATGGCGTTGAAAAGCTCAGAAACGGAATGGCCATCGCATACACTACCTGACGGCGTTAATAAGAGCGGTGATATGTATGTTTTCACCGACCCAACGTGTGGTTATTGCGCAAAATTGGAGCGAGAACTTGACAGTTATCTGGAAAGTGGTGTGAAAGTGCACTATATTCCTTTCCCGAGAGCTGGTGTGAGTGATATCGAAAACCCGGCATTCAAGACATGGGCAGTAGCTATGTGCGATGAAGCTCCCGCTGTCGCTTACAGAAGCTACACAACTCGCCAAAAAGACATGCCTGTTGATGCATCATACACTGAAGATTGTGCAGACAAAATTAAAGAAGGCTATGGGATGGCTAAGACGCTTGGTCTGTCAGGAACGCCGTTTATCTACTATCAGGGTGTTGGTGGTAACACAGTGACCAAAGGGGGGTACCTTCCGGTTGACATTATGCTGCAAGAACTGGGTGTCGAATCTGTTAAAAAATCGCCCGCAGCACCATCTGCTGAATAAAAGCGAAAACTACCATTGTTAACAAAAAAGCGCCTTTTTGGCGCTTTTTTATCTTGGTTTCGGTGGAGTGTTTGTCGGCTTTAACGTAGGTGAGCCTATTTCCCTCTTAGGTGGTGTTATTGTCACGCCTATCTCAGGTGTGATGTCTAAGCGGTGCCCCATATCACGTTTAGGAGATTGTAGTATTCTCAAGTACATATTTTTTGCTTGAGGCCAGAACTGAGTAGCAATCTGCCCTATTAGATAAAACTTCTCCCTAGAAGCATTGTCTCTTGTTGCCTCTGGCAACTTGCCTGGTATGCCATCCATAGGAATACTTTCAGAGAGGTCAAGATATTGCAGTTGATTGATTCTTTTTTTCCTAAAGTCTGGGCCTGCAATGAACGGTGTGTATAAGAGAAGCTCATCTTGCGACAGGTAATAGTTAGGATCAACTGAGTTGGGAACAGGTACTACACCCATTCCGTTCGTGGGGTACATGCGAGCCACAGGGGGCGCACTTTGCGATATTTTATCACTCATAAAAACCAATACCATAATTGACATCCTTTTATTTTATCACAAAACTGGCTTGAAATTTGATAAAATGAGATATTATGGCAATAAGTTATACAAACAGGTAAATAGTTATGGTGAAGAGTGCAATTATTACGTTAGTGCTGCTCGTATTGGCGTCAGGGTTTGGTTTCGCAGTTCTAGGGCCCGGCTTTTTTGGTTTTAATACACAAGGCGACGCGCAACGCATATTGGATCAAAAGCGGATTATTGAAGAGTCTGCGGCGACTTATGCGTCGCTCTACGGTAAAGGAGAAGTGCACTTCGGTGACCCAGAAGAAGGAGAAGATATCTTTTTTTACTTGAGAGACAAAGGGTTGATGAAAGATGTCGTAGGGATAGAAAATGGTGCCGTTGAAAAATGGACGTTTGATCCTGAGAGCAAGGTTGTTGGCGCCGTTGTAAAAACGGAAAAACTGTGTAAATATATGCTCTTTAACGAATCCTCAAGACCACTTGAACAACCTGTACCAGAGTGTGGGACTGAAGAGGCTGAAGGGATGTCATGCTGCGCAGATATGGGCGGCAGTTAATATAACAAAGTAAGGATGAATTATGAAAAGAACATTGATTGCACTTTCTGTACTCACAGGAATTTCTTTTGGTGCGATGGCAGAAGAACCGGCTCAAGATTTTTTTGAACCAGGGCGGGTTGATGTTATGGCTGGTCTTAACACCCAAGAAGGAGAAACAGGTTACTTTGTTTCCGGCCAGTGGAATATCAGTCAATATGCAGCGCTAGGTCTAGCTGTTGACTCTTATACGAGTCGAAACAGTTACCCGGCCGCAGCGTTCACCGACAGTGCACTTTTTGCATCGAGAAGTTTCCGTCCACGACATACAACATATTCCCTGTCAGGAACAGCAAGGTATCCTTTTTCATTGGGCGATGAATCATATGCGGCACCTTTCTTAACCGTCGGCTTTAATCAAATGTCAACAGAAGATGTAGAGATTGGTGACGGTTCTGGTGATGATAACGATGATTCTGGCAGTGACAATCAGAATGTTCTTACTTTGTCATTCGCTGATTTGGATGCTTTTTCTTTGCATGCTGGTGTGCAGTGGCAGATTGACAAAAAGCATCTCTTGGGCGCGGGTTTTGTTGCCTACTCATTGGATGATGACTGGTCTGAACTTTCACTTGAAGATCAGTATGAAGGTGGTTTCCTAAATTACCGATATCAGTATACACCTTTGTTGGGCTTTACTGCCGGCGTTGAAACGGTTAACATTTTTGGTGATGCAAATGCGCGTATGGGTGCTACCTTTAGTTTTTAATTAAATTTGTTTTATTGTTGACATAAAGACCTTGCTGTGTATAATCAAAGCAAGGTTTTTTTTTGGATTTGATATGACCCCATTAGACAGTATGAACCCAGCTCAGCGAGAAGCAATTACCCTTTCTCCTGATGTCTCGAATATAAAAGATATTTTAATCGTTGCTGGCGCGGGGTCAGGCAAGACTCGTGTAGTCGTTAACAGGATTGCCTACCTTATGTCGGAACATCGCGTACACCCTGGTCACATCGTGGGGTTGACGTTTACACGAAAAGCGGCAAAAGAAATGTCCGCGCGCCTGACGAGCATGGTTAATGCTGGACGACACGTAAAGTTATGCACATTCCACACGCTCGCCGCGGATTTGATAAGAGGCGCGTCATCGGAACATATTGAAATTATCGACGACACAGATCAAAAAAGAATGATTAAAAACATTCTAAAAGAAAAAGACTTGTTGTCTACTTTCAAACCTAAAGATTTCATTGAATGGTTGAGCTCTCAGCGCAATCAATGCATTGACCCGGAAGTCGCTCTAGAAAGTGATAGTGAAGATATTACTCTGCTTCGTGATATTGCAAAAGATTATCGAACAACAAAACGAAACTTGGGTCGTCACGGTGTATCAGACTTCGATGATCTCTTAGAAAAAGCTTACTTTATGCTTCGTGATAATGAAGGTATTAGAAAGAGGATCCAGGCTCGGTGGCGATACTTGTTTGTTGACGAATATCAAGATACGAACACGCTCCAATTTCGCTTTCTTGAATTACTGCGTGGCCCTCGCACTCAACGCTGCATGGTGGGGGATGAGGATCAGCTCATTTACGCTTGGCGAGGTGCAGACATTGGTTACATAATGCGTAGCTATTTCGCCTCATTAAAAAGTGAAGAAACGCATTGTGTTATGCTTAATACAAACTACCGGTGTTCGGGAAGTATACTCAGTTTGGCGAATGCAATAATTGCTGAGAATGAACAGCGGACAGGGAAGGAGCTTGATGCGCATAAGCCAAAGGGTGCCCCCGTCCAAGTGTGTGAGTTTTACTCTCCTTCAGAAGAAGGTGACTTTGTCGCAGACTGGATAGAGGATCATGCAGGTCGTAACATCGACTACGGTGAGATGGCTATTTTGGTGCGTCAGAATCGTCTCGCAAGAGATGTTGAGCGTGCGATGATAAAATCAGGAACGCCTTATGTTATGCATAACGGTGTCGCGATGTTTGATAGCTTAGAAGTCAAGCTGTTAATGAACCTTCTTTTGTTGGCACACATGCCCTCAGAGAGCTTTTATTTACAGGGTGTTTTGAGTTCCATAAAAGTGGGTGTCGGGGTGGGAGATGCAGGTTTTTTGAAATATGCAAAAGAAAAACCACCTGAACAGGATTGGCTTAGTTTTGCTCAATCTCACAAAACGCTTTCCAAGAAGTCTAATTTTATTGATTTGCTTCACTTTGTGGATCAAGCAGGAGAGCATTTGGCCTCTGGTGCGCTGGAAATTGCAGCACAGTTTTTAGTAAGAGAGATGGACCTTATGCGTTTCTTTAAAGAAGAAGAGAGGGAGAATCGTTCGGAAACCGTCAATGTGTGCCTTCAGGTCATGAATGACTACGAACATGAAGCCTCATTGCGAAACGTCAAACCAAATATCATTGACTTCCAAGAGCAGCGCCTTCTAAATGATGCGCTTGTCGATAAAATGGAACGCGGTGCCGTTAACATAATGACAGTGCATAAATCAAAAGGCCTGGAGTTTAAAGCCGGTGTTATATTGGGTATGGAAGATGGCGTGTTTCCATCAGGAAACCCTGACGAATTTTTCGCTCAAGACTTTGAGGAAGACCGACGGCTTGCCTATGTTGCCATCACGCGTTTCATGGAGAATCTCCTTGTAACGCGGTCTCGTAATCGAGTGGGCTTTAATACCATGGGGGGATTTTCTTCGTTGTTAGATCACCACTTAGCCAAATTAGAAGAGAAAGGGTACGTCGCTCTTGAATAACCGGATTGAGATGGTTTGCATGGATCAGAAACATAGCTAGGGACAGTTTGCGTAAAGTGCAATTTAATGCGCTTTTGCAGGGGTAAATCTAATATCACACAAGGGGGTCAACCTGGTTGGCGCGATTAAGAACAAGAGCTGCATATTGCAGCCACGTGCTTTCCTGATAGGTTGTACTGCTGATATAGAGTGAATTGTAGGCGTGCGATAAAGTGCGCTGTTATTTCAACCCCAAATAGTGAATTTAGTGATGGAGTTAAAACATTATCTTAAAGATGAGTTTGCCGTAAATGGTGACTTGTATCGACAAGCGATAAGACATCTTTCATCAGAAGGTGCTCGTTGTGACATATTGTCATCGAGCACAGATGATGTCGATGTGTTATTTAAACCAGAAGAGTGGTCTGCGTTGCTTGCCAATATGACGTGCAAACGAACAGTGTTTACGTGGCTAGCAGAGGTCTATTGGGCTTTGTACACTCATGATATGCATCGCGATATGCTAAATGATTCGCATGTTAACTCTGATGATAAAAAGTACTTAGATCTCATATCTATGAAGCTCGCTTTGGTGTGTGCGCATCATTGGAAAGCATACGCTAAGACCTTTGATAGACCAGAAGTTTATTTGGGTGGGGCGTTAAAGCGCTTGATGGCAATGAGGGGAAAGAAAACACCGCCTCTTAAAGACCCTGCTTTTTACGCATTAGTGATAAATAAATGCAATGCTGAAAAAGATGATATAATCAATTATGTTAACCAGAAAATTGGTATGTCATTTTGATAGGAATTGCAATGGATCATTTAACCGCTGGAGGAATATCTTCCTCAATAAAGCAAAAGCGCAATGAGGCTGTTTCTCACATAAGAGGTGTTGAGAATGCTGTGTTGTTTGGCAACTATATGCATGGCGTTGGCGAGTTGATGAGAAGGACACAGAGTCGCATGGAAAATACGCCTATTTTTGTCAAACTCCAGCTGGATGGTGATGTATTTAGGTTTATTCGTGGCGGTGAAGCATTAGGGAAAAATGAGCTTTCATTTAGAGAGCTCGTTGAGCTGGATGGTGAAGGGCCTAATTCTATTATCAGAGTGCTGGGTAATACGCCACTCGCGCAAAAAGTGAAAGCTGTTCAACATTTGCATAGAATACACCCTGAGCAAGATATTATGGCGCTTAAGAAGGCTGTGGAATCTGACCCCAGTATTGTCGAAAAGAATGCCAGGGAACAGCTGTTGTCGATTTATGAATCCAATAAAGCTGAAGTTTCACCTGAACTTGAAAAGCACCCTGATGCACCTGTTCAAAAACTAACGCCAGGACGCCGTTAGTTAGTCAATAAGATAAGGCGAAGTTTTTGATAAGATTAAGGTTTCGCCTATTCTTCTTTTTTTTTCTACGTTTATTATTTTTTTGTGTCATAATAGAGAAACCATCAAGGATGTTCTGAGGTTCTATGTTTCGCTGCAAATTACAAATTGTAATCATAGCTTTTATAGCCACAATGTCTTTTCCTTCTTTGGCTCAAGAGTCGCGCGTGAACACATTGGAGTGTTCTGACGACGAAGTTAAAGCTTACATGGATCTCGCTGATAAAAGCCGCTTCAATGAGTTGGGATTTGGCCACTTTGAGTCTGCTTACATCGTAACGGTAGAAGAGGAACGAGCATATATGGTCGCCGCTGGTGAAGTTGGCGCGTGCATGGGTGTGCTTTACGGTGATATCAGTAACATGGCTAAGTCCGTAAAAGACAGCTTGTCGGGATTAAGTTTTGGAATTGGTGACCTCAAAGAAAAAGCGACGACAGCACTAAGTGAACTTTCCAATTCAATATGCAACAGGATTAATGCTGGATTCAGTCGAGCTGAAGAGCGCATTATAGAGCAAGGTAAAGCTGCGGTTGATGATGCGTACAATGAAGCTTACCGACGCTACGGTGAACCTGCCATGGAAAGGTACATGAATGAGAAAGTTATGCCTCCTGAGTTCAGAGAAGCTGGGTTAAAGTATCGTAACGGACGACTTGATTCTGATAGATTGAGAAGAAACGTTCAATCTAGGTGGCGTAGTGAGTTAGAAGAACTTGAGGACGGGGTCACTGATGAGGTTGGTGACTTCTAAAGAAAGGAGATCAAGGAATGATCCAAGGTACAAAAAAAATAGATGAATTTGTAAAGCATGCAACCTCTATGCATGCTTTAAATGCCTGCACATTTATTGGATGTATTGTTTTTTTCATTTATCTTATATGGCAATCAAGCAATCAAGCTTACCCAATGATGCTCCCTTTGATGTACGCAGGAGTGGTACTCTTCGCATCATTTGTATTAAAGTTATCCATGCAGTCGTCAAAGATACTACGGGCGGAAGTGACCGATGCAGAGTATGATGTTTTAGTACTGGCTCTTAATCTGGTTTCCCTATATTTAATGCTTGAGACTATACATTCATTCTCAGGGATGAGTGTAGTAGTGGGATTACTACAGAGTTTTTTACCTGGATATCTTTTTGTACTACTCACGCCACTATTTCTTAAAGACAAAAGCGCCGACGTTAAGCAGGGTGCGACGATCAGCTTCTTTCACTTCCTAAAATGGACGCTTGGGGTGAGTTTGGCTTTTGTGATAGGAAAAATGATTTATAGCCTATTTACCCACGCATCTTATCTTCCCATGCTTTCTAATGCGGTGGTTGCGGCGAGTCCGCTTTTGGTCAGTTTTTTGTCAGATCGATACAAGGCTCAACTGAGATCGAAGTTTATAGATGAGATGTATAAAGACCCCCTCACTGAAATCGCCAATCGGAAGTGCTACCACGATCATTATGACAGCTGGCGAGATAAAATAAATAGAACGCCTGACATGGGCGTGTTTGTTATTTTTGCCGATATCGATTTCTTTAAGCAATACAACGATCATTATGGTCATGAGGATGGGGACAGTTGCCTTTTCAAAGTTGCGAATGAACTTCAGCGCTTGGCACACACACTTTCTGAGAATTATTCGGTAAAAGTGAATGCTTATCGCTATGGCGGAGAAGAGTTTGTGTTAGCCGGGAAGATGAAAAAAAGTGATGTTCATGCCATCGCCAGCTCTCCAGAAATCAAATCTTGGGAAAGTGGTAATTGGTTGTTAGATCACGCCCACCACGCTACGCCTTCAGGTAAAGTCACCTTGAGCGCAGGTGCCAATTGGCTCAGCGCTGATGAAGTTTACAGAACAAATGCAGCAGGCGCAACGGCTGCGGCTGATGTGTTGCTTTACGATGTAAAGCGCAACGGTAGAGCGCGGTTGAAGTTTGCTGACGATATGGTTGGTGACGTTAAAAAGATGGTTGTGTGATACTATAACTGAATATAAATCAAATAAGGGATTCCGTCTGTGTTACGATTTATTGCTGTTGCCTTTTTCCTGATGTTGCTAACAGGCAACGCTTTCGCTGACACGCCAGTAGCAAGTGTTGGTGTTCAATGCGGAATGGAAGAGTCGCCTGACGGTACCTTGAAAGTAAAAGCTGCTGATCCTTCTATCTGTGAGGATGACGTGGCGTTCGCTGCGCTTTACATGATGTTTTCCGACATATTCACGGACAGCGCAGTGAAGCCGTTTGCGCTTTGGTTTGTCGACGAAACTGTGATGGATTCTGAGTTCATTCAGTTTGTAGACGAGACGCTACCTATTTCAAACAACATATACAGCATACTTACCGCAACGGCATTAGTTTCATGGTCTGTAATGGGGATTGTCCTTTTTGTTAAGAGCCTAGGGTATGCATGGCAATTTATGCGTACCGGCAAAAAGCCTTTCTCTCAAAGTACCGGCGATGACGGTATGAAGATGATGGTTTATTTAGCTATCTTGATATTTTTATCTATGCCTGTCGGGTTTAGCGGTGGTAAGAACGGTGATAGGCCGCCTATTATGGCCGGACAAGCAGCTGCCGTTCTTCTTTCCCTACCTGCGCTAAATGTTGGGAATATGGGGTACAGTACGTACTTGTCTGCGACACAGATGGCATCATCAGATACCGGTGTTAACGAAGACGCCCTGTTGCTTGAATCACAACCTGTCGCAAACGCACTTATATCGACGCAAATATGTCAAGTTAATACCGCGCTTGCTACATTCAATATGCAATCCACAGCAGAATCAGGTTATTTTGCAGATACTTTTTATGGTGTAGGAGACATTGGTTACGATGCGCTTGATCAAGAGCATATATTGGAAACTTTTGATGAGTGCACCGGATATAACGCTGATGCAGAAGGTGGTGATGTCAATGACACTGTATCCTCGGTAATGGTGAATAAGTCAAAGTATGACCAGCATTATTGTCAAGCGTCGTCTTATACGTATGAGGCTGACACCTTTGGTTATGATCACAATTGTGGCACTGTTTCCTATAATTTAGGTGAGGGCAAGTTTTCTTCTATTTTAAGCAATGAACACAGTGAGCTTGGTGACGACAACGAGGATTTGTTGGAGACTCTTCAAGACAGCATCGATGGGGCATCTCTATTTAGGATTTTTCGTGCAGATCTCTTGGAAAAAGTAAGAATTATACTTCGTCGCAACGGGTATTCCCCTCAGGAGAGACTGGACGAAATCGAAGCGCTGATCATGTCTAACACTAGCGACTTAATCGCCCGTGGCTTAAATAATGATATGCTTAGGGTGGGCACTGTAGAAGAGCGTCAATTGTTTCATCTTTATGCTGGCGTGGCTATGCTGGGTGGAGAGGTAAGAAACTATGGAGATTTGGAGAATCAATTTTCAGATGCCTTTGCATGGATGGAGGAAAGAGAGCGTTATCCGAGCATACATTACCCTGACCCGTCTGACGGCATCTTTTGGTTTGAGGAACTTAATTTTGAGGCCCGCAGGATAGCCGAACTTATCCGACAATATCATTGTGCAGTTAATTGGGCGGATCATTCAGACGCGAGGCAGTTTATTGCGGCGTTCAATCGAAGTGCTGATTCAGAACAAATACGGCGGATGTTTGATAGTGGCAAAGTGCCTTTCCAATGCATTCGTTTGATTAAAAAAGAACGCTGGGATATTGATGATGATTTTAAGCGATATATGACTTATCACCTTGATGATGGTCGCGCATTTTCAGATTTAAAGCAAGATGCTAGCGGTGCCTGGCGTTTTAATGTTGATGACAGAGAGGGGATAGCTAATACTGCTGAGGTTATGAGGGGTGAAGTGGCAGATGAGATTCAAGTTGATATAAAGGCTAGGCAGCTTGTCCTTGCCGGATACATCGCAGCAGTAAAGAAAGTGATTTCAGATAGTCTTGAGGCGTCAGCAAGTGACGTGGAGCTAGACAGTATTCGCGATGTTAGCCTTAGAGGTATGGGATGGGGGGTGCTAGGTGGCGCCTTGCTTTACACCGGGCAAACCCAAACAAGCTCGATGCATATGGGTAGCTCTTTTAAGAACATTATGTCGGTAGGCGCTGGGGAAATTGAGGATAATGGTGTCAATATGGATGCGTTTGGGCCTGATGTAACAGAGGACCAAGTTAATATATTGAATAGCCGATTTAAGTCTCTTGAGGTAGAGAGATTTCTTGCTGTTGGCACAGAAACGGCGGCACTCAGATCGACATTTAGAAATACAGAAGCTGCTAGTGAAGAAGAGGCTATGCAGCAGTTCTTCCGCTATATGGAATACCTTTTCGTCGGCCCTATTAGTCACATCAAAGAAGCAAGCGGAATGCCCGTTGAACGTTCTCTTGGCGACGGTTTGCGTTTTTGTTTTGAAAATGGCGCTGACAGCTGCCTGTCAGGCGGGAAGCATCCAATAACAGCCTTATCTCATTTTGGTAATGAAATGATGAATAATGGCCTTGTTCTAATGACCGGTTTACTTATTGTTGACAAGTTGTTTGATTCGTCTGACCTTAAAGTAGGGAAAGGGAAGATGGGTGGTGATAAAAGCGGTGCTAAATCTCTGCTTAAGCAATCGTTAAAATTCTTGGTTAAAATTGTAGGTGCTGCGGTAACACTGCTGTTAGAAATAATCATTGTTGTTCTTAAAGTTGTGCTTTTGCTTAAACCCATATTGATGCCTATTGCGATAGGCATGATTGTGATTGGTTTTGTCTTTGCATTCCTTCTTCCCATGCTTTCTTTTCTATATGGTTTTATGGTTTTGTTGCTTATGGTTGTAGGTGTTTTTCTTTCAGCCGCAGTAATTCCCTTTTATTTGCTGTATAAGTTGCTAAATTTGGATAAGGAATACAGCAATGGGATTCAGTTGTTGTACAGGGACTTCTTTGGTGTTTATTTGACACCTATTTTATATGTTGTATCTGCGGTTGTTGCCTGGTCTTTGATGGTTGTAGGTTTGTATTTATTCAACTTCTCATACAGCATTCTCCATGAAGGGCTGGGGGCTTCTTATGCCGGTCAGAACGGCACAATGATGGGGTTTGTATTCAACGTAATCCTTTATATGTTGTACTTCTTTGGTTTGTTCGTCTATCTCAGGTTTTTAATGCAATTGATGAAATCTCTTACGGATAAAGCAAAAGAGAAACTAAACTTAGCGCCAAGTAACGATGGGCAGTTCATGGATAGCTTAGGTTTTGAGAATTATATTCAGGCGCGCGTTGTTGGCGATATGGCGAGAGGCCTAAGCAAGCTTTCTTCAAGTATGAAGCGTGAGCAGGCACGGAATATGGGATTCGGTAGTTATCAAGAAATGTTGGGTTTCAGAGATCAATTGAAAGAGATGGTTGAGCAAAATCGAACCATAATGAATGGGGGGACGATCGACCCTATGGCTAACGGCGCTAGATCGGCATCGCCATCACAGTCAAATGAAATTGACTCAGGCTCAGAAGTGGGCAAAGATGAATTGAGACAGGACGAGGTGCCTTTAAACCAGAAAGATAAAGGGGCATCATCAGATGAAATCGATGGTGGCGATGATGATAATGTAGAATATTCATCGGGTGAAAACCCTGACGGAAAGCCTGAAACTACACATAATAACCCACAGGACGCGATCAAAAAGTCAGAAAGTGATTTTGATAGCGATGGTGACTCGGGTGACAAAAAGTAGCCCACTGGGTCCAAATGAAAATGCTACTTTGATACCGTTTGCTAAGTAGCATTGCGCTTTCGCACAAATTGTGTTAGCTTTGTTTTATTGCAGATAAAAGGGTGTGCGATGAACTTAGTTAATTTTGTAACATTGGACGACAATAGTGAGGTTTTTTTACCAGAGGATGGTTCTTTGGGTGAGCCTATCATTGTCCCCTTCATGTCATTTCATGCGAATAGGCTGCTTGAAAAAACATTGCCTTCACATGAGATCCCCGTCGGCGTGACGTTACGCCAACTTGAAGGCTCTATGACCCCTGGTGCTGTTGCGATGACAGATACAATAGGTGGAATAACGGTTTATTCAGTCGGCGTTGTAAAAGAGATAACCGACAGTGACGTTAATAAAGTTAGCGATACGTTATCTTCACTGTCTCCTGATGGCGATTGGTTTTTTTGCTCGGAGTCAAATGAGATACCTGGTGCAAGCATTATAATGAAGTCTATTGAGGGCTCATTAGGCGCGAGTTCACTTAGTTGGGAACTCATGAAAGAAAAGATAAAAGGTGTGAAAGGGACGGCATGACGATGACGTTGAAAGATTATTTTTCATTATCCATGAAAGGGCTTATGGCTAAGCCCGGCATGGTTGTTTTTACATTTCTGGCCATTGTTGTTTCTAAATGGGTTTACTATTCAGCGCTGAACAGCATGGGTGATTCTGTAACGAATGAGGAGCTTGGCAATGTTCTCATCGTAAGATTAATTAGTGACTTTATCACTATTACAGTGGGCTTCTTGTTGCTGTTCAGTATTACAAAGAAGCTTGTAGATCCCATGAGGCTCGGTTTTTTTAAGTTCTCTTTCGATTCGACGGTAGCCGGATTTTTAAGTTTCTTTGCCGCAATGGTAATGGCGCTTTTAGCTTCAATTGTTGTTTCCGCCATTTCTCCTGATCTTCTCTCTGCGCCTGTAGATGGTCAAGATTTGTCTATGATGACGTTGCTTACTGTTGTGTCTTTAGGAGGCTTAATAACATTCGTTTTAGTGTTTTGTTGGATCGGTATTTTGGGGCAGTGTGTGGTGAATAGATATTTGCCAAAAGAACATAAAACCGGATTGTGGCGATTGCGCTATGTGCTAAATAAAAAAATGTTTCTGCCTCTCATGGTCTCAGCATTAATTATGTTACTTCCTCCTTTTCTAGGACAATATTTTGCTTTTATGGAGTATGGGGGAGCGGGGCTGGATACTCTGTTTCAGTTGTTTTCAACGGTCGGATTCGCTCTTAGTACAGCTACAGGCATTTCCTACATTGTAAAGGTTGAAGAGGCTAAGTTAAGAGAGGCGCTGCATTGATGCAAAAAAACGATTCTAGAGCATTCTTGAAAGAACTTGGTCTGGGTGATTTCTTTGATGCTATGAATGGAAGTGATGATAAAACAACGTCTCTAAGGGGGGGAGTGATTGCCCCCTTTGAGGATGGCAGTTTACTTTCTGGTGCCGTCTATCTCTTGTCAGGTGATGAATATGAGATAGTGAAAAGGGTGGCTCGCGCAGGTGATGATGCACTTTTTGTCTCTTTCGAGGATGTTGCGGAGAGGCCAGAAGGGATGGAAGCTGTTCACCTTAATTGTGTAGAAGCAATATCGTCACTTTACTCGATAGATCTATGTAAAATCATTGTTTTATCTCCTGGTATGTCATTGAGGCTTAGTGATCCTAACCGACCTATGCTCGCCCATGCACTTCAGTGGCTTAGGATATCCCTTAGTGAGCAGAAATCTCCACCAGCAGTGATAATACTAGACCCACACATAGAGGGCTCTCCCTCTCCTGCTAATCGCACGATAAAACGGTTTAGTGATCTAGTATTGTAAATAAGCAAAAATAAGAAAAAACACTTGCATGCGCGCGCACAAAGCAATATAATAAAGAAAATTAAAGAGTGAGGTGCGTCATGAAACCATTGTCTCATGAAGAATTAAAAGTGTCGGGCGATTCTATTCAGAAAGCTGCCCAATTTATATCCTCTCGAATGGATGAGGCTAAGCGTCTTATCGAGGAGCTACCATCGAAGAATATGTTTGCTCCATCAGAGGATGCATTCATTAACGTTAAATTCGCAACAGCTGAAGAGTTGCAAACCGTAATCATCCAAGCGTTTCTAGGCAGATTGGTGGTTCACACTGAAGCGGTCACCATTGACCATCGACCAAAAGTAGAAGCCACAGCGCTGATGATGACCAGTGATGGCATGATACCAATGGCGCGTAGCCTCGCGGGAGTGCAGGCTTCAGATGAATTTATCTTAGGCCAAAAAGCATTCCTGACTGCTGAAACGAGAGCGATAAGAAAGGTGCTTAATCACTTAGGTTTGCTTCCTGATGATGAAGGTGAAGATCCTGTCATGGCAAAAGTGAAAAATACCCCTCGCAAAAAAGTTGAAGATGATGTTCATCTTGAGCCACATAGAGATCCTGATATTTATGATGTTGAGGAGGCTGAAGGGGATTCAATTGAACCTGAACCTGAGGTTGAAACAGCGCCTGTCAAGAGCAACAAAAGAACCAAAAGAGCAGTGCCAAAGAAAAAGCCGGCAGCCTCAAAGCAGGTTGAGGAAGCAGATTCATCTGAACCCATTCCTGAAAAAGCCTTGGATATAAAAATACCTCAGTCTGACAGCGATTGGCCCGATGTCACCTCTGCCTCTTACTTTGATACGTTAAGTAAAGGTGTGGAGAAGGCATACAAGGAGCGTAAAGCTAAGCAATCTGATTATAGCTTAGAAAGATTTATTCGTGGTGTTTTAGGTAAAGATGCGCAGGCGAACTGTAAAAGGCTTTCACTTAAGCGTCTTCGTATTCCTGAGTTTGAAAAGTTGTATGCTTATTATGTCCACGGTTGTCGTCCAGAAAAGGGGAGTAAGTAATTATGAATAAGATACTATCACCAACCATGGATGACGTTAAAGCGACATTAATGACGCCAGACATCCAAGAGAAAGCGCTTGCATCCGTTATCGTATCAGAGTTGTTTTCAACCAAGCTTGTTGAAATGGCTAAAGAGTTTGACAGCATTAAGCAAGATTTGGAAGATAATGAGGACGGTCCAACCTTTATCCCGATGAAAGCAAAAATGGCGCTTTTGCGAAAGTATTTTAACGCATTCGAGCTTCAAATAGACTTCAATCACATGCCGGACATGCGAGCGGGTCATATTGTTCAGGCTACAGTTTTGATCATGACTGAAGTTGGTTTCATGAAATGGTTTTCTCGTTATGGTATGGCTGTTTCTGATAGTAAAGAGAGCTCTCAGGGATGCGAAGTTGACGCCGAGAGTAGCGCCAAGCGACGCGTGCTTGCCGCGTTAGGTTTGGGTGGCGATTATCACGATGAAGTGATAGATAGCTCGCAAATTAATTTGCTTAGGGATGTACAAAAAGTAATGGATGACCGCGCTATTAATGTGAGTCAAGTGATCGCAGAGATGACCGCAAAAGCTAAAGGGTCGATCCTTGTCGGCGATTATGCTAAAATGCCTGCGGGTGACAAATCAAAGACGGATGCTAGTTTGTTTGACCCGTCCGATCTTCTCTCTATACGTGATTTTTTAACCAAATAAGAGGTTCATATGCGAGTGGTTTTAAGCTTTTTAGTGTTTTTGTTAGCTCCTGCATTTGCTTTGGCTGACGATGAGTATAGCTTTTATACAATAGACACGTACACTCGCCCTATTCGTTTGCCATTCAAGGACTCTGACGTACTTCGCATCAAGGAAGATTATGCAGGTGTTGTTGAAGCAATAACATCATGTTCGTCTTTTGATGGGGGGTGGTTAGATCTCCCTTCGCAAAGAGAAATTGACGTTGAGGTGGTACCAGGAAGCGGGGCGTGTAGAGTTTCGCTGGAAATGAGCGGGGTTAGGCATTATCAATGCGCGTTTACTAAAGCTCAAGCAAGCGTGCTTGGAGAGGTGATGAAAGCTTATGCTATAGGTGACAAACTTCCCTCGCTTTATGCGCCTGCCATTTTGGATAAGTTGTATTCTGGTGCATGTGAAATACGCAGTGGCAACTAATATTCCTAATTTTTTATTTTTGTGTTATCATGCTTAAACAATATGGCTTTTATGCATTTAATAAATATCAACTCAACATCAAGGATTGATTATGTTCAAGCGACATCTCCTTACAGCCTTAGTAACACTTTCAATTAGCGGCGCAGCAATGGCGGAAAGTATGCCAGTTCCTATGAAAAAAGATGCGCTGCCAGTTTCTTACCACGATGTTTTCAAGACTGCATCTGAAAACCCAGACGTCATGATTTATTTTGGGGATAAAGCTTACGCAGAAAAGCGATATGACGATGCATTGAAGGCATTTTTGGATGCAGCGCGGTACGGTCATGCTGCCGGAATAAAAAATTCAATGTACATGATTGAAAAAGGCTTAGGTGCTGATGGTAATCGAAGTACTGTTGTGGATTTCTTAAGTTATTACGCAAACCCTGAAGGTGGGCAGGCTGGTAACGTTTTTGCGCAAGTTTACTTGGGTGACTATTACCGTGGCGACATCTGCGTGTGGAAGCAAGAAAAGTCCTGTGATTCCCCTAAACAAGAATCGTTGGCTCACGAAGCCTGGGAAAAGTCATATTTTTACTATGAAAAAGCAGCTTACGGTGGGAATGATAGAGCACGATACTCAACCGGTATGATGTCTCTTTTGGGTCTAGGTGTTCCTCGGAACGTTCCTCTTGCAGTAAACTGGCTCACGCCACTGGCTGAAAACGGAAACGGTGAAGTTGCTTATATTCTTGGCCATATTTTTCAACATGGCTTTTGGGTAACCCAAGACCGTGAGCGTGCGAACAAGTGGTTTACACTTTCTGCGCAGACAGGGAATGCAGAAGCTGCAATGTATCTGGCGAAAAATGCCGAAGCGGGCCTTATCGGTGGTGAAACAACCGAAGAGCGAACTGAGTTTGCGAAGGCGCATTACATGAAAGCTCTGACTGCTGTTCAAGCAAATGCCGAACAGGTAAGCGAAGCTAATTACCGACTGGGCTTGCTGTTTGATGCGCACCCCTCTCTAAAAGATAACGGCGAAGCGCGAAAATTCATGCGTGATGCAGCAAAGAAAAATACGTCGCATGGTGTAAAAGCGCTTATGTGGTTGGGCGACCAGTATAGCGGAGAGCAGACCGCGGCAGTTGCTTTTTACAAAGCCGCCACGGAAATGTTAGAGACACTCCCTCTTCATGAGCAGCAAAGGTTAGCCGCTGCATGGCAGCGCTTGGCAAACAGCTACGCGCGTCTAGGGGATGATGTTAAGCGTGATGAAAGGCTTTATGCACGCTACATGAATAAGTACAACGTCATGATGTCTAAGACGGTGATGCCAAAGGTTGAACCCACCGCATTTGCGAAGTATTACGACGCATTTACTTTCCCTGGATAATGTATGTAAGGATGAATTATGCGCTATGGATGGGCGTTATGGGTAATAGCATGTTACCTTATTTCTTTTTTTATTCCTCTATTGACCGTCACCCCCTCTGGGGGTGACAGCGGTGGTGTTTCTGCCGTTCTCAAAGGCGGTTCGCCATTTGACCTCCATTACCTTTCAATTGGCGTTTTTCCGTTTTTGTTATCTTCAATATTTCACTCTCTATTGCAATGGCAATTCCCACCGCTTTTAGCATGGGCCGATAGGAGAGGTGTGGGCGCGGATGCAATTAAGCTTATTCTAAGTGGTGTACTCGCCGTTGTAATGACATACGCCTTGCTGAAAAACGTACCTGTTGAGCGTTTCAAATTCTCAATTTGGGTTACAGGGGCGGAATGTCTTGTTAGCGTCTTTTTTGTCTATGAGATGATTAGGCAGGTTGGTAAAGCCAATATCGTAAGTAACCCATTAATGTTGTTTATTGGCGTGAATTGTTTGGCCGCTATTACCGCTAACTTTTTAAGCGTAGACTTCGCATCTCTTGATGTTGTTGAAAGTGTTTGGTTGGGTGGTGGGGTTATTTTTGGTTTGCTTACGCTTGTGTCAACTTATCTTGTTAACAAGATAGTATTTAATGCGCCTGTCATAAAACCTATAGATCCAACAGGTGGCGTGGCTGCGGCAAGAACGACATTGAGCTTCCCCATGATGAGGGCCGGTATAACTCCAGTTGTATATAGTGCTTTTTTGTTTTTCCCGGTTATGTCTAACTTCACTCATCATTCAGGAACGACCGGGCTGTTGCTTTCGCCATTGTGGCTGCTTGGATATGGAATATTAGTTTTTGTGATAACATACAGTTTAATAAAAGGTATGGTTCCAGCAGACGTCGTCTCTGAACAAATGCGCGCAAAAGGGGTGCTTTTTGTTGGGGATGGTCGTGATGAGCGTCATGAGGTTTTCTTGTTGCGTCAATATCGAAAGATGGCGCTGGGTTCAACAGTTTGGTTGTGTTTGTTAATGGCTGCGGATGCTGCATGGCAGCTAAGCAGTCCTTCTCAGGTGTCTTCATTGGGCATCGTAGGCGGATTGGCACCACTACTGTTGCTTTCCATATCCAAAGATTTGGTTATGCAATACCGAACTAAAACATGGTAGATAAAATATGCAAAATTACGCAATACATTGCTTGCTTTGGATGACTAGACTGGGCGAAGAAGGGAAGCTCAGCATCGACCCTACGTTTCCTAAAGTTTTTTATTTGGACACAGAGGCCTCTAGCTATTTCACTCTAGGTCGAGACGTAGAAGGAAACCCATTTATAGGTGTTCCTCAAAAGTTGTGCCCTTTTTTCACACAGATCGATTGGTTGGGGGTGACTATATACCCTGATGCGGGATATGTTTTTCTTGAGGCGAGAGATGTTCAGACGCATGTGCTTCACATGGCGCTGGGCATTAAAGTCAGGAGGAAGCGCTTGAGTGCATTGCATGTTGAAGGGCGTGAAGATATATCAAAGCAAAGATGTAACATACGTGTTTTTCAACAAGATCCTAATTCTCCAGACGATTTTTTATGCGCGGATCAAAACGAGATCTCAAATTTAAGCATGAGAGTTATCAAAAGTATTGATGATATGGGTTCCGAGATGGAGATGCAGGATGCTAGAGATATGCTTGACCAATTGGGCATAGATAGCTCATTCACTCCGATAAAAGTAACAACGTAAGGTGTTATATTATGGCGAAGGCAATCATTGTTAGTCCGGATGGCATACAGCACTCACAGGAAATCCCCACACCTTTCCCTTTTGATTTTGAAAGAGACGTGCTTGGTGAAGGGCCTTTTAATCAACGTATTGCAGGAGCGCTGATAGAGCTTGCTATGCGTGATACGTTCCCAGAGCCCAAATCAAACCCTCTTTTTACGTGGGGTACGCTGTCTCCTGGGTTTGTAATGACGGCAGCATCATCCTATTTTATCCTTAATGAAAAAATGCAAGCCAATGCAGCTGTTGGTGAAATAAATCAGGTTTCAGATGCGGCTATAAAGGAAAGAATTGATCGTCGCGGCGTTCTTACCCCAAATGAAATTGCTGAGGGGAGACATAAGGTTAAACGCTCCACACCTGGCATGGCGAGATAAATAATAATGTTATGTGCATTTAATTAAAAAAAACCGTCGTTTTTTTTAAATTGAGATATATTAACCGATGTCATTTTTTATCTGGAGAAAAGGAGATTACCAATGGCAATTATGAATAAGGTTAAAACACTTGCATTGACGGCCTTTGTGTCGGCGATGGCGAGTGCGCCAGCATGGGCAAACAAGGCCGTTAACCAGAGTCAAAACGTTAGAACGCTAGCTGACAACATTGTGTTAGCATTGATGGTTGTAGCTTTTGGTGTGGGTATTGTCATCTTGATGTATACGGCTTGGAATGTAGGTAAAGACTACATCTGGGCAGGTCGACAGCAAGAAGAAAAGATGAGTATCGGAAAGATATTTATTGGTGTTATTTTGGGCAGCCTTTTGGCGGCACCATCAGCAACATTCATCTTCGGTCAGTCATTATCTGTTGGTGACACTGATGCTGTAGAGTTTAGTAAAGATGACTTCCAGCGCCCGTCAACTGACTAAGCTTAGTTATTGATTTGTAGTCGTAGTTAAAGGTGCAGCAGGCTGCTGCACCTCCTCGCTGGTAAAGTGGGAAATTGGAAATATATAAAACAAGGAAAATGGAACATGTTTAAGAAAAGACAAGCTGCTAATGTTGCGATGGTAGAGACTCAGCAGGAAATGGAAAGCTTGATGAATCAGTTTGAAAAAAAAGTTTTTTCATCGACAGCAAATGATGTTACTGTGGAACTTTTTGGAACAATGGAAGTCAAGACCATTTCATCTCCAGAAGAAATGCCTTTAGTTGATTTCAATGCTGCCTACGGTGAAGCGATCAAGACGCTTAAAAAGGCGCGAGCGATTGCCTTGGTGAAAATCAGAAACAACATCCAAAAACGCCATCGTGTGGACATGTCTACGATTGTTCCAGAAATGAAAGAGTCTCTGGATTACCTAAATGGTTTAGAGGCTTAGACAGCCATGCGCCTGCTTTGTTTTGCAATGATCATGCTGGCTTCTATGCCGGCATTTTCAATCATAGTGCCGGAACGAGAAATTAGGTCGTACTGTCTTGAAAACAAGTGCAGCAATCAAGTTTTTTACACGTACTTTGACAGCAACAAATCAAGGTTCTGTCACGAAAAAGATGTGCTAAAATCTGATCGTGATAAAGCAGGTATGCTATCTTATATCTCTCAAAGATTAAAAGATAAAGGGTTGCCTGAGAATCTCGCTGTCGTCCCGTTGCTGGAGTCATCGATGCGGCTTCATGTTCCCTCAGACAAGGGAACAGCGAGAGGTCTTTGGCAGTTCACAAGCGCCACAGCAAAAGATGTGGGTCTTGTGGTAGATAAACATCTGGATGAACGAACTGATTTGTCGCGTTCAACCGATGCTGGTGCTGCCTATCTCTCCTATTTGATTAAGCATTTTGATGGAGACCGAAACCTAGCAGTTATGGCTTTTAATATGGGATTAGGGCGTTTGGATAAGATGATAGAGCGTCATAAAACAAGAAACCCGTGGTTTCTTTCTCGCTTAATTAGTGATAGCCGTCCTGATAAAGACTATTTGTTAAAATTTCATTCTTACGCATTAGTGTTACAGAATAAGGGGTGTTCAACATGAGAATAAAAGCAATAACTTTCCTTTTGGGGGCCGCTTTATCTCCAATGATAGCCTCAGCCTCAGAGTACCCCAATCAACCCGTTTATGACTGCAATAGAGAAGAAACACTTCTTTATGTAAATCAGCTCACCAGTACCGTTTTCACTCCTAATGCAATGACCTCCCCAAAAGCTTTTGAGGCCGCTGTTGTTTCTCAATCAGAAGAAGCTAAAGCGCAAGGTGACCTAGGTGGTTCAAGCTGTGTGACGGTGTTTTCTGATGGAAAATTAAGCGACGAGTGGAAAAGGATTGTTGAAACTATAAAAACAATTGATTTCTCGCCAGATTTCTCGTCGATAAATGGTGCAGCAATGCAGGCCTTCCTTGATGGCGCTAAAGAGCGTATTATGGAAGAAGTCAACGGTGCTATTGCGGCGCTTGGTCAAGATATCTGTGAGATGATGAGCTCAGATAACTTAGAAGATCTCATTTTAGATGGTATTCACAGTTCAACAGGCTTGAATCCAGGTCGGTTACGTATGGACTCTTTTGTGGATGAATTAACCGAAGAGATGTTGCTTAGGGCAGATCGGGATATTGTTAAATTAGTCAGCGACGAAGATGCGCTAGCTGACTGGATGGGTGGAGAAACAAGACAAGAGCTTAGAGAGGCAAGAAGAGAGCTCTGGGAGAACTTTTAGTCTTGAAATTATTGGTTTTATTTAGTACTATAACCAAAAGTATCAAAGTCTAAGGGCGCTATGTCTTATCCTGTATTTATTCTTTCCGATGCGTCGCTTGAGCAGGCGAATAACACGCCGGAGCAAATGGTCGCTCAGGCTAAAAAACAGGGCTTCAACTCTGTTTGTCTTGTAGACATAAACTCAATGTCTGCTACTATAAGATTCGCCAAAGCATGTTTGAAGCATGAGGTTAGCCCACTTTTTGGCGTGACGTTAACCGTATCCTGTCCAATCCGAGATAATGCGCTATGGTTGATCCAAAACCGCAAAGCGTTAAGCACACTCAAGTTAGATTTTAACGAAAGCATACACCCTTATGAACATGTTAGAGCGATGGTTAGTGAGCTTGCCTCCGCACGCCAAGGTAAGGGGGATAAAAAGTATAAAGCGTTGCTAGAAAAACATCTTACACCTGATAGCTTTAATGAGTGGTCTGCAAAATCTAAAGGCGCATCACTTAATGCGGCGCTAAAGTCTGTGTCTTCTCCTGCTCAAATGGGACAGGTCGTATTTGTTGCTAAAGAAGAGAAGTCATATTCAAAAGTTTTATCTTTGGCGTCATGGCACGCCAAGGTGAAAAGAGAGAACGTGAAAAATAGTCAAGACCTTCCAGAGGCTTTGACGGCAGAAGCGTTGTCGACTTGTGTTGGGGATGATGGCGGTGTAATGATCCTTGACTTTTGGTCAAGAGACGGTTTCAGCTTCCCCTTGTATTCTGAAGATGATCATGATGGTGTTGATGCACTCAATGAGTCTGCATTCTTCTCATGCATTGACGCTTTGGGTTATACTGAGCCAGAGAAGATACCTGACCTCGGCAAGCGTCGCGTAATTATGCCTTATGCTAACTACACCGATGAGTCTGAGTATGATGCTTTTGTTATCAAAAAGGCTGCGCATCTTAAAGAGAATATATACGCCCCCAGTTTTATCCCACCTGATTCAAAGTTATGGCTTATGCCAAAAGGCGTTTACGAAAGTTTAGCTGTGACGCCCAAGGACGACGCCGCATTTTACAGTGACATTGTACCTTTTCCTTTGACGTTAGGGGAAGTGCACCTCCCATCTTATGATATGCCAGTAAAAGATGTTGTCGCTTACGCATTTGAGAAAGAGGGTGTGGTTGATTTTGGTGAATTAAGAACTGAACAAGAAGCTATTAAGGCATTTGAAGAATGGCTTTCACCAACCCTTCCTGAAAGTGTGGATATGGCTAAGTATAGGAATGGGAGACTCAACGCTTATTGCTTGCATAGATTGGGGATGAAAGGGTTAGAGGAGCGGTTGGAAGAAAGATTCGGCAGTCGAGCAGATGATTATCGTCAACAATATGTAGAGCGATTCGAGAGTGAGTTTGAGGTAATGGATAGCATGGGTTTCGCTGGCTATTTCCTTATTGAATTTGAGTTCATTGATTTTGCGCATAACAACGGTATTCCTATCGGGCCAGGCCGAGGGAGTGCGCCAGGTTCCTTAGTTGTTTATGCATTGAGGTTAACGGACATTGACCCAATTGAATACGGCTTACAGTTTGAGAGATTTCTTAATAAAGAACGTGTCTCAATGCCTGATATTGACACGGATGTTGGAGAGGCTCATGGCAAAGGGCGTGCCGATATCATTGCACATATCAATGAAAGATATCAGCAGCCGGGATCTATTTGGCCCTCATCAAGTCAAATAGCCAATATTTCTAGGTTTGGGCTCAAAAAAGCCATATCGGCTGTGCGTAGAACCATGGGACTCAGTATGCGTTACGAGACCTATGAGTTGAAAAAGCTTGTAGAAGCTGCTGAGGCAGAAACCGGCGCCAATAATATTGACTGGGAGGACTTCAACGGTGCGAAATGTGTCCGTGAGCGCAGGGTCGTTGAGCCGCTTCTTGATATGTTGTTACGCTATGCTGAGTCGCTCACCGGCAAGATGGAAACCTATGGTGTGCATGCTGGAGGCGTGGTCATTTCACCCACTGTGATGACTGACTTTTCAGCGTTGACTTGTGATGCTGATGGAAATTACGTTAGCCAATTCGATAAAGATGATATAGAGAGCGCGGGGCTCATTAAGTTTGACATCTTGGGTTTAAGGACATTGAGCATTAATGCGGCATGTATTGCTCAAATAGAACACTTAAATAAGACGCCTCCTGATTTAAGGACCATTCCTGTAAATGACATGAAAACCTACGAGCTGATTGGTCAGCTATTGCTGTGCGACATATTTCAGCTTGAGGGTGAGGGGATGAGCAAGTTGGTTGCAAATCTTCAGCCTCAAACGATAGAGGAGATAGCGATTCTTTCCGCACTCTATAGACCTGGCCCTTTACAAAGCGGAATGGTTGATAATTATGTAGATGCTTCAACGGGTATCACGGACCCATCATATGATCATCCAGCACTAAAACCAGTCTTAGAAGAGACTAAAGGCTGTATTGTATATCAAGAGCAGGTGATGAGTATTGTGCGTGTACTCGCTGGCTATACATTAGGGCAAGCCGACTTGTTGCGTCGAGCCATGGGGAAAAAGAAAGCCGCAGAAATGATAGCGCAAGGTTCGACGTTTACCTCATCTGCGCTTCACCATTGGAGGGAGCACTTTAAAGATGTTGGTGTGAAGCAAAGTTTTAATTTCACTTTAGATGTCGTTCTTGACGACATAAAGACGGAGCTAGACACTTTAGGTATCGCTTCACTAATGGATGAACGTGGCGTTTTCTCTAATCGAGATAATGTGGTTGAAGCGATCTCCGTCTTGTTAGGGTTGGGTGAGGGTGAACGACAACGATTGAGTGATCGACTTGCCGATTTTAAATATGTACTACGGTACTTTAAAGACCATTACCAGGGTGCAATATACACCGCAATAAATCGGTCTGATATCGCTGAGGAAAGGAAAGAGGAGGTATCTACACGGCTCTATTTTTCTCTTAGCCAATACGTTAGATTTAACCAGATTTTTAATAAAGTTGCTTTCTTTGCAGGGTACGGATTTAACAAAAGTCACGCTGCGGTATATGCATTGGACACTTACCATCAAGCTTACCTGAAGGCTCACTACACCTCTGCGTTTTATGCAGCAGCGCTTAGCGCAAGAAAGTTAGAAACTCTCGGAGGTACAATCAATGAAGCTGTTGGCCGTATGGGGATTAATGTCAAGCCGCCAAGTATAAATCACAGCAATGGGATATTTATGGCTGTTGATGAAAAGTCTGTAAGGTACGGTTTGACGAAGCTTAAAGGGGTTGGTGACCCCATCTATGCTGCCATAAAAGAACGCGAAGAAAACGGCCCTTTTGCAGATATAATTGAATTTATCCATCGACTAAAACAAAAAGGCGGGATGTTAAACATTACTGCTATGACATCGCTAATAAAAGCTGGCGCATTTGATGGGTTGCTACCGAAGAGAATTGTTGAAAACAAAAACTGGAATGGTCGCTCTTATCATCTTTTTTTATGTGAGAATTTTTTGAATATAGGTTACTCAGACAATGAGCTTTCTCCTCTTCATGCGCAAGTGGACAGTATGAGTGAGTTTGAATTTTACTGTTATCTCAGTGCTTGTGTAAAATCAGATTATCTTGTTTCTAATGTGCTTGCTATGAGTGAATCAAGTTCTGGTGATGATGTTAAGTCACTGCTAAAAAATAAGCCTGCACAGAAGCAAAAAGAAGCGCTGTTAGAGAAGCTAAAAAACAGTGAGGTTTTATCTAATCCAGATTTTGCTTCATCGTGGATGACGCAAAAGAACACAGTTGATGATATTACTGATTTCGAATTCAGATATTTAAGAATATTCTTTTTGTTCCAGGATGCATCTACAGATATGTATTTATGGGAGAATCATCTTAATGACATATTAGCAAAACCAGTCGCACAAAGCTTAATGGAAGAAAGAGAAGTCGCTGGGGCGTTTATTACCGCAAACCCGCTCAAGGTTCTGAAAATACGCGAACGCGTAGAAAGAGAGCCTCCAGGCAGCCTTATTGATGGTCGACCGGTAGACCCTGGGGTTATCGATGATAGCTATCACTGGCAGTCTGTCACGACATATGGTGTTGTCAGTGGTATGGACACCTTTACTGTCAGCAAAGAAGGGAGCAAAGCTTACGGTGAACAGATACTAAAGTTCAATCTAGAAAGTCATACTGAGTCCGTCTCTTGCAGTATATTTGGCACAAATGCCGTTAAAAAGTTTAAAGAAATATTAGATGAGGGAATGGTTGTTATGGTGGCGGGTAAAGTAAAGGTCCATGAGTCATATGGCGTAGGAGTGAATGTTTCGGTCGTTAAACGCTACTTCCCTAACTTCAACGACGGAGAGGATGATAAATATCACGTAGTATGAGTCAAAATTTCACTTCAATAAACAAATTGAAACTTATTTAAATTCTGTGATAGAATAGGGTTACTAACGTTGATAGTAACCCCTTTTTTTAGGATTTTTGCAAGGAGAGCTTTATGCGGATCGCCGCTCTTTTACTTACCTCGATTGTTTCTCTGTTTTTGACTTCAACCGTTTCAGCGGAATATATGTCTAAAGAAAGACTGGCTATGGAGAAGCTTTATAGCTCTGCTCTTATTGAAAAGGCGCTTACTGAAAATGACCCCGCTGCACGATTGATACGTGTGGAACAGTTGGTTATTGAAAATGGAGAATGGGTTGGCATCTCTTCTCCAGAAGGCATCCTCAACCCTCTCCATGTTACAAACTACTTGCTTCAGCGTGGTCATGAAGATGCTGCCTCACGCTTGATACGTTCAGGGGCGGTAGAAGGGTGGGTGAGCTATCCTTTTCAGGATGGTGTGGTGAGCGATTACTCCATCGCTCTGAAGATTGGGGCTGTTAAGTATATTGAAACCTTAGTTGACTTCAAAGCATCTCAGGTTAATCGCCCTATCCAAATCACCCAAAATGGTAATGAAACGCTTCCAATCGCTTTTCTTGCAACAAATGATTATGTTGATAAGAGTTATTATGAGGCTGCATTGATGGCTCTCCTAAGAGGTGGTGCAGATGCATTCATCAATATGCCAAACGGCGTTTCCCCAATGTTGCTAGCCAACACCAGCAACAATGCCAAATTTATTCAGATTGTTCAATCTTTTAGAGACAAGCAATTTGATACCCCCGAGGGCTTTTTCAAGAATAGCCCTCTGTCATCGAGCCAACTTCTCGAAATGCAGGCCATTGCTGACCTTATCACTGAAGAGTCAAGACGTTACAGCAAGCTTCCGACATCTAAAGTTCATGACTTATGGGTGAAAATGATTATTAAAGGCTACAACACCCCTGCCGACATTCTGTATGACATCCTAAGGCAGCGTGATGATTTTGATATTGACCAACGAAACGACATGCAGATGACGGCGCTTACCGCTACCGCTTTAAGTTCCATTTATGGTGGGAATGTGGAGTATGCAGATAGGTTAATCAAAAGGGGTGCCAACCCTAATCAACTTATTACTTTTTCTGAGCTGGGCAAAGAAGATGTTAAGCTTAACATTATTCAAATGTCCCTTCAGCGAGACAACTACAAGATCGTGGCTCTCATGATTCGTGAAGGTGTTGATTTTGTAGGTATACCTGGTGGCGATGAAGATGATCTGCTTCTTTCTCAGGCTATTCAGCAAAACGCGTTGAAATCTGTGATGGTTATCCGGGAGTCCCTAAAACGTTTGGTAGAAAGGGCTTCGGAGTAAATACACTATGGCTCGTCCAACAACATCAATGATTTATATGCAGAAGGTTGTCGAGAATGCCCGCCGGTGCTTGAAAGAGGCGACTTTACAACGTCACCCATATGCTGAAAAAAAGATGAAGATGCGCCACCCTATCAGTGGTGATACCGTAGAAGTGATGAGTGTTGAGCTTGCAGTAGAGTGGGCGATGGAGCATCACTTACCAAGCTGGTCTCAATCTTCATGGAAGCTTTTTAGGGCGGGGTATAAAAGAGCGTTAAGGAGTATGCTAAAGGCTGAACGTATTTCTGAGCTACAGCACAAGACACTTGTTGAAAAAATGTATGATAAGAAGGGCATGAGTCGACGTGAGGCTGGAAAGATAAGGCGCCGGAAGAAAAAAGTTCTACAGCCTAAACATTTAGAGCAAATGCAAACGTTTGTTGATGATAAAAAGCCCACGTGGGGTGAGCCTCTTATGCTGTGGATGTATGCCGCAGTAGCGACAGGATTGCGCCCTAATGAGTGGTTGACAGCGGAGTGGATAAATGATGAGGAAACCGTGCTGCGTTGTGAAAATTTCAAGTATAACGATGAACGTTCTTATGCCAGTCACAGGGAGATAGATCTTTCAAAAAATGACGCTTTTTATTTAGATTGCGTAAGAAACCACCTTAAAGTTGTGAAGGGGTTTGCTCAAGAGAATGCGAGTAGTATGCATTATAAAGGTTGTGCACGGCTACTTAGGGCGATGAATGATAAACTTTGGCCTCGACGAAATGCAAACGTGACTTTATACACTGGGCGGCATCAATTTTCAGCTAACGCAAAATCTGATGAAACAGTTTCAGAGGTTAGACGTGCAGCGTTGATGGGGCATAAAACCACAAAAACATCGCGGGAAAGGTATGGCAAAGGGCGTTACGGATCAAAGGGCATGACACCTGAGGTTAACAATCAAGATGTGTTGAAGTTGATAAAAGATCCGCCACATAAAAGACCAGGAAGAGGCCCTGATAGAAAAGCGTAATTATCTGACATTATTTGCGTGATTTTTTTTTAAATCGTTTATTATAGAGAGTATCATGGATACGATGTGTTGTGACAGGAGAAGATTGTGTTAAGGATAGCTTTATTGCTGGTGTTGGTGATGCTCAGCGTGTCGCAGTCGCATGCACAATCGCGTCGAGGCGGTGAGCCAGAAGAAAAGAAAATATACACCGAAAACGCCAAAAGAATGCTTGAGCGGTTTGCGGTGGAGGAAGCCAAAGACAAGATTGTTCCGCTTACCGACCAGGAAATGAAAGACTTTAAAGAGCTTACGCGTAAGGTTGATAGTTACATGTATGATCAGCCTGAAACTTTGGTGATAAACAACAAGGTTATCCCCTACGATTTGTCTAAAAGAGACCCTATAGTCATTAAACTGGGTCATTCTTATACATCCACCATTGTAATGACGGACGCGCAAGGAAATCCTTGGTCATTTGACACGCTGTCTAATTTATCAAATGAAAATGTAGCCTCTTTAGTAAAAGAGCCAGCTAATCCTTCTCATATGTTGTCGATTCGTCCAAAAGTGACATCTGGTCAAACTAATCTGCCAATTAAGCTCGCAGGCTATCAGTATCCTATATCAATTATTTTTGACATTAGTGATGAAGAAGTTTACCTGATAAGCGATATTCGACTTAACGGTTTGGGTGATTCTGCGTCCTCACAAAGAGCGCTATCAGTTTCATTTTATGAAAAAGAAAAGACGCCACCAGCGAATTTCAATATGACCGCAGACGTTGCAGCGTTGCTGCAAAGAATTACTCCAGATGGCTATGTGAAAAGAACGTTAGTAAATGAGTACGGTGAGGAGGTTGACCCTCGTGACTTCGTCGCTTGGACGAGAGATGGTGTTCTCTATGTGCTTACCCCTTACCATAAATACTCACCAGACCCAAATGCGGTATCTGTTTCCTCAAACGGACATGAACGGCTTTTCGAATTCAGTGAAACGCCCGTGATAACAATGAAACGCAACGAACAAGTTGTCATGATGCTAGTGCGCTAAATAAGGATATTTTTTATGTTGGATTCTGATAAAAAAACGATAAAGGGCCGATTGTCTCGTATCCCTAAAAAGGCATATATGTGGCTGGCTTCAATAATTGTTGTCGGCGCGCTAGTGGGTGGAGCCTATTGGTTTGTAACTACGGTCAATGCCGTAAAAGAAGCCGAGATGCAGCAGACGGGAGCTGGGCAAGCAGCAGGCGCTGCTGCTGACGAAGATAACCCTACCACACAGTTTCGTGGCGACAACGTCAACGATGCAGATCCTGAGGCAATACGTGCATATTGTGACGATGTGGTTAATTCTGGTCGGGACTCCGCGAAAATAAGAGACATGTGTGTTCTTAACGAACTGACGCGTAAATATATTCCTCAATTAAGCAATAGCCAGATAGAAGCCCTGCTTGACTCACAACCGCAATGCCTTAAAACAGGGACGACTGACGAAGGTGTGAACTGTTTTGAAGAATTTGATGAATCTGGATGCAATGTTGCTGGATTTACAATTAAGGGTGATGTATGCGTGCCTTCAGGTGCGAAAAAGGAAGATCCATTGTCACAATTGCTTGCGCCGGCTTCAGGCGACATCTGCTCTATTGTGTCCGGTTGTCAAGCAGAAGCCGAGTTCGATGAAAATGGCTTTAACCGTTTTGGCTGTAATCGTGAAGGGCGACGGGAAGATGGCACCATGTGTCCTTACGAATATATTACACGAATTTACGGAGAAGATGAACGTGACCAGATGGGGTTTGGACGAGATGGCTTTAACGATAAAGGTTGTGATATTCAAGGGCTTAGAGCTGACGGAACTCGCTGTCCTATTGAAGATATAACGCGTGTTTATAACAGAAAGGGGCTGGATATATTCGGTCTTACAGAAGATGGTTTCAATGCCAAAGGCTGTGGATTAAATGGCCTCGATCGTAAGGGTAACACTTGTTCGCCAGAGGATATACCACGGATAGTAGATCCTGAAACTGGGCTTGATCAACTTGGTCTAGATGAAGATGGCTATAACGCTTTGGGCTGTAACCTTAGTGGCTTCAAACGAGATGGTACCCGCTGTTCTTTAGAAGACACGCCTCGTATTTTTGGCAAAAATAATCTGGATCAGTTTGGGCTTCGGAAAAATGGTCGGAATGAGTTTAACTGCGACCTGTCTGGGCTTAAGCCAAATGGACAAGTGTGCTCTGCTGACCAAATTACTCGCATTATCAATCCTGAAACAGGAGAAGACCAATTTGGATATTACGCTAACGGAAGGAACAGCAATGATTGTGACTTTTATGGCAAACGCCCAGATGGCTCTCAGTGTTCATTCGATGAAATTTCAAGAATCATAGGCTCTACAGGTGTTGACCAACTAGGGCTAAAAGATGATGGTTTCAATGAAAATGGGTGCAACATTGCAGGTGTTAAAAGGGACGGCTCTCGCTGTAAAATGAGTGAGGTTACTCGTGTATTTGACAAAGATACGGGATTAGACCAATTTAACTTAGATAGCGAAGGGTTTAATGCCGCGGGATGCAATATTGATGGCCTAAACAGAAGCGGTGAAATTTGCGACATTGACGACATCCCTTTGTTTTTTGATCCTGAAACCGGTTTAAATCAATTCAATTTAGATAAAGATGGTTATAATGCAGCAGGGTGTAACTTGGAGGGCAAGGATCGTGAAGGCAACCTATGCGCCATTGAAGATATTCCTCGCATCTATGATAAAAACAACCGTGACCAATTTTCTTTAGACAAGAAAGGGTTTAATGAAAAAGGGTGCTCTCTTGACGGCGTAAGGGAAGATGGTTCGCTATGTGATTATGAAGATGTAACAAAAATCTTTGATGCCAAAGGCATTAACCAGTTAGGTTACAATAAAGATAACCGAAATGCAGCAGGGTGCGACGTTGAGGGCAGAAAAGAGGACGGAACACTTTGTACAGCTAAAGAGCTAGAGCGAGTCTACGGTGGTGATGGCTTCAACGCTCGTCACTACGACGAGGATGGGCTAAACCGATTAAAGCTAGATGCGCAAGGTTATAACGTTTATGGATGCGATCTGGACGGACGCAGGGCTGATGGGTCGATTTGTCCTCCAGAGCAAATCACGCGCGTATTCAACCCTGAAACAGGACTAGATCAGTTTTCTTTGGACAAGGATGGCTACAATGAGTTTGGGTGCGATCTAAACGGCATGAACAGGGAAGGCGAACGCTGTGCAGAAGAAGATATTCCACGTATTTTTTCTTCTGATATGAAAGACCAATTTGGCAACAGCATTGCAGATCTGCCTGACAGCGTGTGGGAAAAAGAGGCAGCCAAGAAAAGACTTACTCCACTGTTGGACAAGGATGGTAATGCTGTGTATGACGAAGACGGAAACCCTCTTTTCATTGATGGTAACGGTTTTGTCAGAAAGGCTAATGGGCAAGTCTTGTTGGATGATGATGGCAAACCCTACACGTTGAAAGATGGAAGTGTTGTAAATAGTAAAGGGGAAATCCCAACAGGTGAACTATTGTTCGATAAAGACGGGAATGAGGTTTCTCCGCGTGGTGTACAGACGGTACGCGATGAGCTTCCGTTCGCTTCCATGGATAAAGCTGTAGATGAACGTGGTGAGCAGAACAGAATAAACCAAGAGCCTGCTTTTGTTGACGACAATGGTTTCTTGAGAGACAAGTCAGGAAATTTCATCACCGATGATAATGGTGAGCGTTTAGTACTAAAAGACGGCGAAATTCAGACTGCCTCTGGCAAACGCCCTAAAGGTGTGGTTTTAGATACTGTGTCTGGCGGTGATGTCGAGGGGAGTGTCAGTGCACAGCCGACCCCTACTGATTTGCTTGTTGATGAAAATGGAAACCCAATACTTATCGATGGAAAGCCCGCATATGTAGACAGAAACGGCAATCTTAAGAGGAAAGACGGTTCGTTTATTGTTGGCGATGACGGAGAGCCATTATCTCTAAAAAATGGGAAAGTTGTAGATGGCCGCGGCGAGCCTGTCTCTGAATCCAGAATGACAGATGTAATGGGTAACCAAGTACGCAACAGCGGTATAAAAAAGCTTCCTGTTGATGGCAAAGAAAGAAAATCACCTATGCTTGATGAGAACGGTGAACAGATGTACTTCAAGGATACACCAGCCTTTGTTGATGATTACGGATACATCGTTGACGATAAAGGGAATTACATTCTTGATGAAAATGGTGAAAGAATGCGTCTTGATGATGGTCAAGTTGTCTCAGACTCTGGTGTTGTCGTAAGCAAGTCAAAATTTAAGAATGCACTTGGTCAACAAGGGAAAGGTGATTTTTCAAAAGGAAAAGGACTTACTCCGTATGAGCTGAAAGCAAAACAAGCGGCTGAAGTGCTTACACCATCTCAGAGAGAGGCGTTGGGGATTGATGGCGAGGGATACAATGAGTTCGGTTGCGATCTTAATGGTCTTCGTAGAGATGGCTCTCTCTGTGATTTAGATGAAGTGACGCGACTATTTTCTGATGGCGGTTATGTTGATGGAATGACATCGAGCGAATTGTTAACCGATGCGAATGGAAACCCTATCCTTATTGATGGTGAAAAGGCTTATGTGGATGAAAATGGCAATATAAAGCGTAAAGATGGCAGTCTTGTTCGTGGAGAAGATGGCCAGCCCTTATCGCTTGACGGCGGCAAGATTGTGGACAGTGTAGGGGAGCCTATTAGCGCCTCTCGTTTAACCGATGAAGATGGTAACCTCGTTCTTAACAGCGATCTTCATAAGTTGCCAGCCAAGTTGACTGATGGCAATGGGCAGTCGTTGTTGATTGATGGCGAGGAAGCTTATGTAGATGAAGATGGTGTTATTCGTAGGCTTGATGGCAGTGTTGTGACTGACGAAAACGGTGAGCCACTTCTCCTTAAAGGGGGGAAAGTGGTGAATGCTGACGGTGAACTTATTGACCCTGCAAGGCTGACCGATAAAAACGGAAACAAAGTTGACAATGCAAACCTGAAAAAGTCTTACGTTGATGGCAAGGAAAGAAAATCTCCGCTTCTTGACTCAACTGGAGAGCAAATGTTCTTTGATGACAAGCCTGCATTCGTTGATGAAGATGGCTTTATTGTTGATGAGAATGGGGATTATTTACTGGATGCCAATGGCGAAAGGATGCGTTTAAACGGTGACGACATTGTGACTGAAAGCGGTGCTAATGTTGATAGCGGTGCGTTTGAAAATGCACGAGGCAAAAAGAGTGAAGGTGGTTTTAACAAAGGTAAAGCATTAGATAGCAAAGAAGTTGCTTTTAAACAAGCTGTAGAAAGTCTGAGTAAGGCGCAGCGTGATGCATTAGGTATGAGTGATGACGGACGAGATCAATTCTCTCTGGATAGTGAAGGATTTAATCGTTTTGGATGCGACCTTTATGGTAGGGATCGCAATGGCAATGCATGTCCTGAAGAATACGTTACAAGGCGTTTTGATGGTGAAAACTTCGACCAATTTGGTGTTAATGAAAGTGGCGTAAGGCGTAGTGGCTTGGATAGTGATGGAGAAAATGTATTTGGTTGTCGACCGGATGACCCGTCATGCTCGATATCTATGCGACCACGCTTAACTGACGCCAGTGGCGTTGACCAATTTAATCAGCGAGAGAACGGTAAAAATCGACTTGGCCTTGATGGTGATGGTTATAATGAAAAAGATTGTAACTTAGAAGGAAGAAGCCGATTGGGAGAGATATGTGACATTAACGACATTCCGCGTCTTCTTGATGGTAACGGAAGAGATCAGTTTGGTTTAGGTGAATCTGGCCTAAACGAGCAGGGGTGTGGCATTAATGGTCTTGATGCCAATGGCAAACCTTGTGAACTTGTGAACATCCCCCGTATCTTTGATATTAATGGAATAGATCAGCTTGGCCTAACAGAAGATGGATTCAATGAAGCTGGATGTAACCTTGATGGGATAAATAGAGCGGGTGAGTTGTGTGACTTTAATGATATCCCGCGGATTGTTGGCGTCGACGGTTTAGATCAATTTTCATTAGACAGTCAAGGGTACAATGCTGCTGGATGCAATGTTGATGGTTTTAATCGCGAAGGAGAGCGCTGTGCGTTGGAAGATATTCCAAGAATTGTCAACCCATTCACAGGTTTGGATCAGCTGGGTTTCAAAGAGGATGGCTTCAATGTACATGGATGTGACATTCAAGGAAGAAAGTCTGATGGAACTCTTTGTGACTTTGAGGATATGACGCGCATTTTTGACCCAAAGACAAACCTCGATCAGTTTGGCTTTGGCCCTGATAACTATAATGAAAAGGGGTGTGATTTTTATGGGTATGATCGTGATGGTAAACTTTGCGACACCGAGGACATGACACGTGTTGTCGATGCGAAGGGGGTAGACCAATTTAAAATCGGCAATTCGGGTTACAATGATGCAGGCTGCGATATTAACGGAGTTAAGCGAAATGGAGAGCGGTGCAAGCCGGCTGCGCGTGTTAGATTCATAAGTCGAGATGGTGTTGACGAGAATGGGTTTGACGAGAATTTTGTTAATGAGAATGGTTGTGACATCAACGGACTAAATAAAAATGGTGAGCGTTGTGACCTAGAGGATGTTACTCAAATATTTGATGAAGATACAGGCATTAGCCAAATTGGATTGAAAGAAAACGGAAGAAATGAGTTCGGTTGTGACATCAATGGTCTTAAAGAAGATGGAACGGCGTGTTCTCCTTCAGAAATAACATCATGGTTTGACGGTAATAACTTAGATCAATTTTCACTCAATCAGGATGGCTTCAATGCTAATGAATGTGATCTTTATGGAAGAAAGCCGGATGGTACGCTTTGTGAAAACGATGAAGTTACACGAATTGTCGGTTTTAACGGATTTGATCAACGTAAATTGGATGCAGATGGCTACACCGAGGATGGGTTGACACTGTCAGGTTTCAACAGGGATGGGTGTGACAAATACAACCTTAACGAGGAAGGAAAGCCATGTGCTAAGCACAGAGAACTTGGACTCGATGCTGCTGACGGGCAATACATTGATGCAAAAAGAGATTATGTGCTAGCATGGTTGGGGCAGAATCAGACAAAGTTAACTGAGATTGCTCAAGGTTCATATGACCAAACTATAGTAGATAAAGAGTTGGCTGAACTTGAAGCTAAGGTAGCGGAGGCAAGGGCTAATTCAGCGGCAGCTATCGCGGCAGGAAATGCTCAACCAGGTTCTCAGCCTGCCACTGAAGTTGCACCTAATGAAATAAAGATACCGATAGGTTATATGACGCAAGTGTACATTAAGACGCCGGTAAATAGTGATTATACCCAAGATGTTTACGGGGAAATATCTTATGGCGAACTTGCAGGTGCTACGGTTGTTGGAAATATCGTAGTGCCGTATGTAGACGACCGTGTTATGCCTAGGGATAAGTTCTATTACCAATTTAAAACGCTGGTTTACAATCGTCGTGCATATACTATTGATGCAGTTAGCTTGAGTTCTGGAGGTGAGAGCTCTATGGTTGACGCTGACGATGTCGACTATCACAGGATTCAGCGTTATGGTGGGCTTATTCTAGGAGCTTTAGCAAGTGCTGGATCTGCAACATTTTTGGATAGCCAAGCAGAACGAGACTTGCAGGCTCAGGCAGAAATAGTTGACTCTGTAGTTGCATCATCTCCAACATTGGGGCAAAATACAAGAGAGCTTACTAAAGAAAACTTAAAAGTTGCAACTAATTACTTGTCGCAGTTGGGTGTAGAGCAGTTTTCTCGCAGACCAACTATTTACGAAGGTGCAGGGCCGCAACTTATTATTTTCAGACAAGAGCAGACCGATGAAGGTTTACCGGCAGTGTTTGTTGGGTTGGATTAAGGAGAAGGGATTATGAGCAAGAGTAGTGATGATTACATGGATGATATTCTCAACGAGCTAAACGAGGGGCTACCACAGCCTGAGGCCAGTGACGTTTCGTCATCAAAAGATTCAAACGACTCTAAAGGTGATAAAGAAAAAAGTGACGCTAATTCGGAAAGCGGGGCTGACGATTGGTTCGCCGACGTTAGCTTTGATGACGATGAGCCTTACCCAAATGACACTGGTTCGGACAGTAAAGATGACGCACCGACTGGCGGCAGTGTTCCCTCTATGCCTAACGATGAATTCTCCGTTTCGCTTGATGATGATTCTATTTCATCTGACGGGTTCGATGACAGTGTTTTAGATGCAGATCCTTCTGTGTCGCCCTCTGTAGAGGAGCCTGAAAGTGTGATAACGCAAGACGACATCGATGATGGTTTTTCAGATAGTCTTTTGTTAGATGAAGAACAGGTCGAAAACGAGAGTCTCGAAGAGGTCGCTGACACATCAACTACGGTTGACAATGGTAACCCTGCATCAGAGAGTGTTATGCCCCCTGATGAAGAAAAGGATGTGGACGATATTTTTGGCGAGTCTATGTTCAATGATGATGACGAAGATGCTCTAAACGATGACGCGCCGCACGAAAATGTTGCCGTGGATAATTCAGCTAATTTGACAGCGTCAGATGAAACACCGGATCATGAAGATGATTTTGGTGGCATGGTCGATTTGAGCGATGAAGATGGCTTGTACGGCAACATGATCGGCGATGAAGATGGCGAAGATCATAATGGTGCTGTAGAAGACTTGTCTATGGTTGACATCATTGATGATGAAGACGACGAAGAACAGGCCAATTTGACGCGTGATGAAAATGCGGTTTCAGCGTTTTCTCAAGGTGTCGATAGTGCGGACGTCGATAGTGTTGCGGATGAAGATCTTGATTCGTTGCAGCAGATGGAAAGCACCTTGGAAAGTCTTGACAGTATTGCTGACAATGATTTTATTCAACCTGTGGAGGCAGAAGATGTTGCGCCGCCCAAACCTGATATGGCAACCACAGCATTAGGGGAAAAAGATGCTGAGGAAAATAATGTTGTCGATAATAGCGATGGTAAGCCAGCGAAAAATGATGCCAAAGAAAATAAGCCTACAGTAAAAAGTGATGCTGCAAGTGGTGGTCCTAGCAGCATTCGTATCATATCATCTGCGGTTGCAATCTCAGTTATGTTATCATTAGGTACCGTTGCTGGTGGAGTTTACTCCGGTCTACTATCCTTTACAGGAGGCGCGCCAGGGAAGCAGAGTGTTATTGATAGTTCAGCCAGAGACTCTATTTCAGCAATTAGGGCTGAGTTGGATGAGATCAAAGCAAGCAACAGTGATGTGATGCGTCGACAAGAGGTGGCGTTAGCTGAATTTAAGAGTACTGTCGGTAAGTTGGAAGAGGAGCAGAGGAACGTTTCCCGTCTAACAAAGCAAATAAAAGAGGGAGCCGCTTCTTATGAGAAATTGATGATAGCGCGCTTGGAAAAGCAGTTGGAGCTTATGCTTTCTCTCTCGGAAAAGCAAAGTTCTCAGTCTCAGTCAATTACTGATCAAGTAATGAGAGAAGTTGAATCTTATCTAAAGAATGCTGAGCAAGCGAGTGAGAGTAACATAAAGCCATTGCTGGGTGAACTTAGTGACGCTGTGGCAAGAATCGGTAAAATAGAAGCTCGGGTTAGAGAGCAAGCACAATTGATATCGATGGTTGAAAATGAAAGCGACTATGTGAAGGCCCTTGTTGAAAAGGCTGAGCAGCGGCTCGCTCAACCTCAACCAGAAACACAGAATCAACGCCCACCTGAGAGTAAGCCTCAAGTGAAAGTGGAGTCTGCCGTTGCGCCGGTTTATGAAAAGCCGATCGTGAGAACCACGCCTAAAGTGGAAGAAAAGCCATCAATTCCACCTTTGTGGTTGACCGCGGTGTTTGAGAATAGAGAGAACGGCGTGCTCAGGTACGAGCTTTTTATTCAAACTGAAAGTGAGCGTGGTACTCCTCACAGCACCCCTTATATCTTTAGCAATGGAAGAGTCACTGTCATCCCAGGTTATGGTCGTATATTGAGAGTGGAGTCTATCGAAGGTGGCGTGGATGATATCAACTATCAGGTGGTGACTGAGAACGGGATAATTAAGGGGGCGCCTTAATGAAAAAGGGAGCTCTTTTTTTACTTCTCTTTTGTTCGCCAGGGGTTGCCTTGGCGAACAATGCCACGGATGGAAGCAATGTTTCTATTTTTATCAGCAATATATTCAGTTTATTGTTAACGATCTCGTTAGGGCTTTCGTTATTTTTTTTTACCCTTGTTGCTCTTTTTTTTATAAAAGGATTAATTGACCCTCAGTATTCAAATAAAACAGGACGCACTCCTGTTAGCACAATGGGGCTGTTCAGTGGAATTATTCTTGCCAGCCTTTTTGCTTCCCCATTGTTGCTTGTTGACTTTATTGGTAATATAAGTGGATTAACGTCAAGTTTTGGTGCGCCTTTGTGTGTTGCGCCAAATGTGTCCGATCTAACTGTCGGCTACGGCTGGGTGAACAGCGCGGCCAATTGCCTTGAAACAATGGAGTCCAATTTTGCATCACTTCTCAACTACTCTGGGACTGAAGCTTTAGATGCGGCCAATTTGGATATTTTTATTATGGGTATTCAGACGGTTTCATTAATGTCGATGCTTTATGGGTTCTACATTATAATGATGCATATACTGGGCTTCAGGGATGTTAGAATTGGGAAAATGATGGCGTTTATTATGATTGTTGTTGCCAGTACGGTGTTCGCTTTACCTAACCTTGCTGTTTACATAGATGATGCCAGAGAAGCAAGCCAGCAGGTTTTATAGCTTATTAGCAACAGGGAGAATTGTGTGACTATGGATAGTATTCTTTTAGGATTGTCGCTTTATGCACCGACAATAAGTGACGAAGAAAAAAAAGGACTTGAGCTTCGTTTCGCCGAAGGTCGTAATGCAAACCGATGCGAGACTTGTGGCGTCAGCATTGATAAAAGCATGTGTTATCACCTTTACCATAATGACAGTTGGTATAACGCTTGTAGTATGTGTTATATGCCTGCCAACCTTGATAAAATAGATTACCACAAGACTGGGGATGTTGTTTTCCTGCCTAATCTCACTCAACAACAGCTTAATGCGTTGATGAGGGCTATATGGGCTGTGCAGAAAATGGCGAGCTTGGATAAGAATAATTTAGATCTTAAAGAGCACGCAGACACCATGGCGTCTATAGATGCATTTGTCCAGACAAGAAAGAAAACAACAAAGACTTACTTTCGTTCACATGACACCACTCTTTTTGCAGCCATGCTAGATCAGCTAAGGCCGGAAGAGTATCGACAGAGGCACAAGTTTTTAACTTCATTTCGCTGGATTCCGGAAAAATTAATGTATAGCGACGAGATGGTTTACTGGGCTCAAAAAGATTATCAGTCCCTTGATCTTGAAAACTTGTCACGTTTCATGTCATTATTCGCAAATCAGTATACACCAGGGTTTAAGATAAAGGATGAGTAGCCATGAGTATCAATAATAAGTTAACATGGGTGAACACAATGCTTCAGTCACCCTTTCCTCATGTTTCTGAAGCATCTGTAACTCGTGCTGATTTAGGAGTTTGGCAGGCAGCATTGTCTCGGGTTGAGGCAAGAATGATGTTTATAGGGGCATTGTCGCCTTCTATTCTTAAACAGGGAAGAGTTCCTCCTTTAACCGGTGATGTCGAACCCTTAACACTTCAAACGTTAAATGGTGTGGTGGATGTTTTGGACGATATAAGCTTTGCGGCAGTTCACGATCCCTCTTCACTGTCATCTCCAGTCCATCAGGGATTTTCCAATCTACTAGCCTTTAAGTCAGACCTGACAGGAGACCCCGTTCTTCGTGCAATAGTCGGTGCCGCATCGCAGGCATTGGCGACCAAGGAGAAAAAAACGTTCCCGTCGATATCGGCTGTTTCGGATGATGACAATGTGAGACGTTCACTTTATCGCGCGTATTCTTTTTATGGCGTAAATATGGATTTGGTTTCTTTCTCTGAAGGTGTGATACAATCTATTCGTTTCAAGCGGGAGTGGGCCGAGAGTGATGAGTCCGTTGTATATTCTCTCCTTGCCTATATCGTCAAGAACAATAAGTTACAATCCTTGCCTGGCATTGAAAAAATTGCGGAGCGAGGTTCAGAGCAGTCGCCCCTTTTCAAAACGGTTTTGGGGCTTACAAAAGCAATTAGATAGCTAAAGGAGTAGTTGTGGCTTTCAAGGATACGATTATATGCGAGAAGCATGCACAGGCGAAGATATTCAAGAAGGCACTCAACCTTAATCAAACAAAAAAAATAAACGGCGTGAATGCTGCTTATTACAATAGTTCAACAGGGATATGCTGTGTTTATCAAAGCGGTCACGTGTTTGAGCTACTCCCTCCGGAAGCGCACGAGCCCCTTCTGGCTAGAGATAAGAAAGGGTGGGATATCTCTTTGTTGCCAGTACTACCACCAAATGACAAGTGGCCTTTAGAAATAAAAAAAGACAGTCGCCCTAAAGAACAAAAAAGATTAAACGCCTTAGTTGCCGGTTTAAAGTGGGCCTTGGTTGACCAGGGCACCCCTGGAACCATTTATCTTGCCGTGGATAATGACCGAGAAGGGGATCTTCTAGGATGGGAAGCCCTTGAGTACTTCAACCTTGTAGACCACCCCAACATAAAGCGATGCTTATATTCTCGTATTGGTGAGAAGTCGATGTTGGAAGCATACAAAAACGCTGTTGATGCTAAGCCTAAGTACTACCAAATTTACCTTTCTGGTCAGGGGCGGCGCAATGCAGATTGGGGTGCAGGCATGAATATGACCATAGCGCTCACATCCGTGAATAGAGATGTTCTCCCGCCCTACAATGTTTTGAACTCTGGGAGAGTGGTTTGGGCTATATCGTATTTGTTATATTGTAGACAAAAATCAATAGATAGCTTTGTCCCAAGGGATTACTATAACGAAAGCGTTGAGTTTGACACTGAGGGAAGTGGGCCGCTTAAAACCACAGTTTCGATCCCTGAGGAATGGCTTGATCCAGAAAGCAAAAAGTTTATAGATAAAGCAAAAGCAGAAAAGCTTCACGCCTACGTGCAAAAAGTCGGGAAGGGGCGCGTTGCTGCTTGTGAGAAGGAAAAAAAGGAGCAGGCGCCACCCGTTGGATTTGACCGAAATGATTTTGATCGTCATATGATACGACGGCACAAAATGAATATGAAACAGATTGCTGATGCTATGCAGCATTTGTATGGTGAGTTAGATTTAATTACTTATCCTCGCGTAGACTATAAGTACCTAGATGAAAATATGCACGCGGATATGCCTATGTACATTAAGGCTATGTTGTCTAACTTGTTGTCTTCATCTCAAATAGATGAAAAGACCAAAGCACGATATAAAAAAGCGTCGGAGTTTATCGATGCGTCTCGACGTTCTAAAATATGGAAAAAAGGTGTTGATGAAAAAGAGTCTCACCACGCGATAATACCAACAGACGTCAAGTACGACAAGATGAGTGATTTGACGCCGCACCAAACGCTCGTTTACAAAGAGCTTGCCGAGAGGCTTCTCTGTCAATTTTTACCGAACTATGAGTTCTATAAAACATCCGTCATCATGGAAGTCGGCCAGTTTCAATGTAAGGCGTCAGGTAGTGCTCCTTTTAAGGCAGGATGGAAAGGACTTACTGTTGACACAGAAGAAGAAAAGGATGAGAGCGATCAGGGTGGGAATGTTCCGGTGGTGGAAGTTGGCAAAGTATTGAAAATAAGCAAATGCGAGATGAAGACTTCGACCACAGTTTGCCCAACAGATTATACTGTTGATGAGCTTCTAGGACACATGAAAAACCCTAGGCCTTTTGTTAAAAACAAGGAGTTGGTTAAGCGCCTCAAGAATCTTGAAATAGGGACCAGTGCCACACGCGAGCCTCACATAACGTCACTAGTTCCCAAACGCTTGGTAGAGCTTAAAAAAGTCAAAGGCAAAGAGACTATGATACCAACGAAGCGTCTTATGTCTCTTATGGAGGTTGCGCCTGACTACCTTAAGTTGCCTGAAACATCAGCATATTGGGAAGACTTCCTTCAAAGGATAGAAAAGGGGGAGAGTACGCTTGATGCATTTCTTGAACGACAAAAGCAGCTTTTAGATAGGTTCATGAAAGACCTGCATGCCGGTAAATTTAAACTTAAATCTCCCGTTGATGCATGTTACCCCTGCGGTGATGGTTGTAGTGGTCATCTTTTCCTTAAAGAACCCAAAGGCAAAAAGTTTAAGTTGTGGTCGTGTAATACATGCGACAAGGCATATTTTGATAATGATGGGAACAAGGGGGCTTTAATGGGTGCGCCTTCTTCGGGTGGTGCCAGCGATGATAATTGGGTCCCTCCAGCAGGAACAAGGAATCAAAAGTGTCCTTCTTGCGCGGACGGAAAGGTCTATCTAAAAGATATACCAGGGAAGAAATTTAAGCTCTGGTGTTGCTTGTCTTGTAAAAAGAAGTACTTTGATTCCAAAGGTAAGATAGGTAATGAATTTGGAACAAAAAAATAACAAGCTCCGTGAATATTTGTATTATGTGATAATATCTTGCAAGTAATGGATGTGATTCTTTTTATTTTAGCAAGGAGCTTAAGCATGGAAGATGGCAAAGACAGCAAGGTTGGATTGTCGATTAATGACTTGATTGAAGAGATGTTTACTACTCCTGGGGAGAGGGTTACGCCAGGAAGGCGCAGGCATATAGAGTCTCAGAAACTGTTTGTCGAAGAAGTTTTAGACAAGGCGTTACATGCTGTAAAAAGTGGAAAGCGGGTTAGAGCGACCAATTTTGGCACTTTTTTCCAACGCATTGCCAGAGAAACAGTGTTTAACCCTGGCGCCAATGAAGATAGACCGGTTAAAAACCGCATCAGACTTGGCTTTACGCCCGCTAGTAAGACAGTGGACGAGCTTAACAAGTAATAAAACGGAGAGGTATGACTGATGGCTGATATTGCACAAGACGCCAATGTCAATTTAGATTTGCTAAAGTCTTTTTTTGAGAATGAAAAGTACAGGCAGCATATTGCGGAGCTTCTCCGAAATCTTGAGCTCAAAGACAAAGTTCTACAGGAGGAGATGTCTTCTGCCTTTGTTCGTAGGGCTCTTGCAGAAGAGTCATTCCCAGATGAGAGTCTAGAGAGCACGGCAGAGCTTCAAACGCAAGCATTGATACTTGCAGGCATGAATACAAAGGGTGTGAGTCTTGTCAGTGAAGAGCTTCAGCGTCAAACATTCGAAGAAATTTTACCAAGAGCACTTAAGAACCCAGAGAATGGATTGATCAACAGCAGTGTCGCGCAGGGCATAATCGGTTACATGGCGCATGAGCAAGATACGCCTTTTTTCTCACCTAAAGCTGACAGCTTATTGTCAGATCTGCTCAGCGATGAAATAAAAGCATCCTTGCTGCAAAGGGTTGCTGACAAAGCGCTCACATCACCACTAGGCGATGAAGGCACACGCGAGCTTCTTCAAAAACACAACGTTGCGCCGTCGCAGGTAAGAGAAGCTGCGAACGACCCTGTCGCTGTACAAGATGCGACACCAGAAGGGCAAGCACCTCAAGGGTCTCAGCCAAATTCTAATGAGGTCGGTAATGCGTCGGATGAATTTAAGTATCCTGACGCTGGAGAGTTTGCTGATAATGCATATCGAGAAGCAGAGAAACATAGACTGTCAATTGACAATCGAGCAGAAGCTCGCGATAGAATAAACGCGATCCTCAAAGAAAAGCCCGGATGGGTTGAAAGAACGGTGCTTGACAGAATAAGGGCTAAAAAGGATCAGTTCTTACAGGATTTAGATGATGGCGCATTGTTTGTTAAAGACCCTTTGAAGTACCCCAAGGAATCTATATTCAGTGAAACCTTATCGGAGGTAGATGAAACGGGCCGTCAGGTTAATGAAATGGTTGTGATGAAAAACACACCACTTTCAACGAAGGCGATATTCAAAAGTCCGGATGCTCCAAAAGAAGCCTATGAAATATCGGCCTTAAGGTTGAGGGAGCAGGGAGTTAGGAGGCCTTACCTAGATGCCACCTATAAGGATAGGGATAAGTGCATGCAGTTTCTTATGCAATCAACGGAGGCTCTACTCAAAGCCGGGTATGATATTAATGATATAGTAGTGGCCCCAAGAGTAAAGCATCTTTTTGGTCCTATTTATGAACTTCACAATCAACATGGTATATTAAGCGAAGCGCCTGAGGACCTCGCTGCGGACCCTGACGATCCAGCTATGGAGAAAAAGTATGGTCTTGAGGAAGAGGACAAGGGGCCTGCTAGGCCTTCTGGCAACGAGGAAGTCCATGAAAAAATAAGAGCGCTTCATGAGCCACTGGATGCCGTTATCAATATGTATGATAATGGTGATGAGGGGGTTGAGCAAAGTATAAGAGATTTATCCCCTGAGGTGCTTTCTTCTGCTATGTCTGTCGCTGACTTCATAGACGACGATGCCTCGTGGCAACGAGCAGTAGATGAGGGTGGATTAAACCCTCGATCAAATGAATTTTTGAAGCGCTTGGTTGGTGATTTCAAATCAATGGTTGCGGATGTGGCGAACAAGCCGCCTTCAGATGTTGGCGCAAAAGCAGCAGAGTTGATTTTGGCGTGTGACTCCAGCATGACTAAAATTTATAAAGATGATCCTGAGGGGTTAAATCAAGCTCGGCAGGCATACAAGAATGCGATGGCTAGAAATAAACCTGAGAGCGAACTTTCGCAAGCAGCAGGTAACAATGCACCTTCTCAAAGTTTTGAGAATGCGGTTGATAGCCCGTCAAATGAAAACTTAGAAATGCATAATGAGCGTGATGATGACGTCGACGTCAATTTAGATTACGCTGGTGGTGAGCAAGAAAATGAAGTTGATAGTGAGCGCTCTTTCGACGAGTTAAATTTAATGCTTCAGGAAGCTTCTGAAAGGGATGACATGAACGGGTTTGATGGCGACGTGCCACCAAACGGAAGTGAGGCTCCTCCTGGGGGCGATGATATGTCGCAGTCAGTGTCATCTGAGCCTGATTTTGGCGAAGTGCCGCCACCGAACATTGATGATATGTCGCAGTCAGCGTCACCTGAACCTGATTTTGGCGAATCACCGCCACCGAACATTGATGATATGTCGCAGTCAGCGTCACCTGAACCTGATTTTGGCGAATCACCGCCACCGAGCATTGATGATATGTCGCAGTCAGTGTCATCTGAGCCTGATTTTGGCGAAGCACCGCCACCGAACATTGATGATATGTCGCAGTCAGTGTCATCTGAGCCTGATTTTGGCGAATCACCGCCACCGAACATTGATGATATGTCGCAGTCAGTGTCATCTGAGCCTGATTTTGGCGAAGCACCGCCACCGAACATTGATGATATGTCTCAAGTGGCGACATCTCAGTCTAATTTTGCAGAAGCTTCTTCGGTAGGTGCCGAAGGGAGCGATGATCCTGAAATAGACTTGAATGGGTTCTCCGAGCCCAGTGAAGATAGGGTGAGTGAAGACGTTCAAGAAAAAGAAAAAATGGCACTCGTTACAGATTTCGATAGGGAGATGATTGCATCATTTGCCAAGTTGGGCGATGGCGGGTTTACCCAGAATGAAAGCAAGTACTTTGACTATGTAAAAGGCATTGCGAGAAGTAGTGCGCATCAAGAGCAAATCATGCTTTGTGCTGAAGAGATGTTTGATGGTTCAACATACGCTTCTGTAAGAAGAAACTTGAGAGATTGTTTCGTGGCACTAGATGACGTTATGATCGACATCGATGGTTTTAAGGAAAATGAAAACATTCAATCTATTTGGCGAGTTTGCGACGCTGAGCTCCTGCCTAATGACTGTAGAGATGCCATTCTAGAGCAAGTATCACCTGACGCATCAATCAAAAATGAAGGTGGTAGTGATAATTCTTACACCCCTCCAAAAAGATAATTTATTTCGGCTGGCAAGCCCAGCCGAGTATTTGTCTTTTTATCTATCGAAAAATATTTTTTATGCTACCATTGGGCTGTATGTAGTAAAAGGATGTTGTGATGGACATGGATATAATTTCAAGGTTGGTTTTGAGTCTTGATGGACTTTTTACTCAGTTTTCAAGGAAAAACCGAAGGGATGCGGATGATTACTATCATGGCGTCCACCCAGTATCTGATAATGTGTTGAAACTTCATGGGTCAACATTTGTAAGGTTTTATGAATTAAAAGGTATTGGTTTTTCCCTGTCTGAAGATGAAAAGATGGCTATATCTGAACGAATTGAAAGGGATATGGCTGGCTACCTCTACGACTCAGGTTTTCAGATTCAATTCACCGAACTCTCCGACAAAGATGTCTCCGACGCCTTAGTTGAAAAATCAATGCGTCCTTCAATTGATGAGCTTGAGGCTTGTGGGCTTGGGCACGAAGTGTTGACCACACAATACGTAAACTTTGTCAAAAAAAGAAGTAGAGCAAAGACTCGCTACGTCGCGGTGTTCGCTTCTCCTGAATCTTTAAAGAAAAGAAAAGGGGGAAGTGGGGATGAGTCGGCAGAAGGTGATAAAGACAAAGATTTAGCATTAGATGTTTTGGGCGACAATGCGGATGAACAGGCGTTTTTTATTACAGAAAAAGAAAAGAGAATTATATCTAGGCTCAACAGTTTTTCATCTGAATTGTCTAACGCAATGAAAAACGCTGGTGTTCTTTTGAACCCTGTTGCTATTCCAGAGGCCGCATCTGAACAAAAAAGAAGCATGTATGGAATGGAGTGTCCACTGCACTGGCGCCCTACCCTTGGCAGATTACACATTTCTAAAAGTGGAGATGGTGAGAAAAAAGCGGGGAAAGTGGGAGTGACTCAGTCTTCTTTGGTTGGACAAATCGTCACCAGAGGAGGTACTGACGAGAATTTACCTACTGATATATTCCTATTTGGCGATCGTTACTTTACAACATTCACTATGGTTCTTCCTCAGGAATCTATTGACGGTAATTATAGAAAAAACTATCTAGATATGACCTCTAGGTTCCCCAAAGACGTCAATTTTCTTGCATCTCAAAGAATGACGACAGCGCCTTTTGAAACGAAAGAATTCATCGTAGAAAGTGTCTACACTGCCATGTCTACAATCTTTGTAGGCACAAACAACCTAAAGATTAGACAGGCGCACCAAGAGCTTAAATCTCAAAACGAGAACAAAGATACAGCAAGTGTTTTTTTGGCGTTTTCAATTGTTGTTTACAATAAAGATCTTAATGCGCTGAAAGAGCAAAGAGAACAAGTTGCAGGTATAGTGAACGCATGGAATTCTGCGCAATTTAGGAGCGTAGAACGTGACAAATTGAAGGGGTTTATGGAATCTGTGCCGGGAGCGACCGTCACGACATCACAGCACCAAGTCTTCGAGAGATTTGCTAATGTATTGTATCAGAGCCCCGTGTTTAGTTCTGGTATACCTTATGAGTCGGGCTATATCCATTTCTTCACAGAGGATGGCCAACCTTACCCAATAGAAGAGCACTCTTCTTTTAACATTAACTTCAACGTCTTTATTGGTGGCACATCAGGTGGCGGTAAATCAACACTACTTTCAGTGCTAAACCTTGCTTTCATGGCTAAACCTAAAGTTAACCCTAAGCTGTCAGGTGAAATCCCACTAAAAATGGATATAGACTTCGGAAAGACGAGTTTTGGCCTGAATAATACTTGTAAAAATTTAGTGCCTGAAAACAAGAAGCATCTTTTCTTAACTCATGACTTTACAACCGGCATTGAATCTTCAATGAATCCCCATGATTTAACGCTCGGTTTGACCCGCCCAACACCGAAGCACAAGTCAGCCTTAGTTAGATTTTTGCTTATTATATTTGGTAACGTAAAACAAAACGACAGTGGTCAGTTTAAACCTCGACTACCTGAGTTAGAGAGTATGATGCTGTATCTCGTAGATGCCGTGTATGAGTACAGGGCAAACGATAATCAGCGTGCTTTTGACATTGATGAATTCAGTCAGCATCACAAAAGAACCATCGCTTATATGGATAAGCTAAATATTAAGTATGACAAGTATCATAGCTATTATTATCTGGCGGATTTGGTCATGGCGGCAGACCCTAAGCAAGGGCCTTATCATGCTGCCATTTTACGTCGTTATGGGTACCCTAGAATGACGGACTATTTCTCGCTAATAGATGAGCGACCTGAGTTGGCCTCTCGATTTGACAAAGGGATCATTGCTGAAGGGTTGACACCATTGGAATTCTTTAAGCGTGAATTGGGCAATGTAATCAACCAATTTCCTTGTTTCTCTAATGTCACAAGGGTGAGTATAGACCTAGCTCGAATGATTTCTTTCGATATGCGCACTGTAGTTGGGGACAGCGAATATTTGAAAGCTGTTTTCATGTCTGCGTTTTTTATCGCGTTTTTCGTGAAAAGGGAAAGCACAAACCGCACGCCGGATCTTTTGAGAATGGCAGACCCTATTTACCACAAGTACTTAAAAAGAATGGACTTGATCAACACGAATCTTCCGGGATGTTTGAACATCGAGGAAGCGCATATAGTCATGCAGCTTTTTAACGATGTAATTAAGGATAATCTGAGACAGAATCGTAAAGATAAGTGGGGCTTGAGGACAGTTACTCAAAATATAACTGACCCAGATGACGACTATTTCTCTTTGTGCTCCACGGTATACATTACAAGTAACCAGGCAGGCGAACACCTTCAAAACAGACTGACAATGATGAATGCGTCTGAGAAAGAGCGATATCAAATGCAGCAAGAAATTAGAAACCGTAGAATTTTCGTCTACATTCTTGCTAACCCAGACAACCCGTATGGCATAAGTAGGGTAGGGGTTCTTCTCAACAATACTGTAAGTCCTGGTATATTATGGGCATCCGCCAACGACCAAGATGACACTGGTTTCAAGCGTGAGCTAGAGGCTGCCATTGGGCCTGTAGAAGCACTTAAGCGCCTGTGTGAGTTTTTCCCAACGGGGTCCGTTAGAAGCAAATTTGATAAACCCTTATTTGAAGAGCAGGCTCGGTTGATGGGGTATTCTACTGTCTACGAATGGTTAATGGCAGAAATCACGGAAAATACGTCACCCTCGCCTAGATTGAAAGCTCTGCTGGAGGATTAACATGAGTAATGTTAAGATGCAGGGCGTTGATACGATAAAGTTTGATGACACGTATCTTGATGGTGGGCAAAAGATAAATCTTGCATTGGGTAAAGACACGCGCCCAATGACAGTGAAATTTGCATTCTTCTTTAAGATTATGCTTCCTTTTGGCATATCAATGATGGCGCTTCTTTTGGCGTTTTTTGTAAAAATGTATGCCCCTATTTTTCTCTTGATATCCTTGTTCTCTATGATGTTTTGGAGTCATCAAAGAGGAAAAATAATGGGGGCTAGCAGTGGACTTCTTGATGAACCCAAATTCATAAAATATAACAAAAAAGCCTCTGCTGTTGACATTTCACCCAAAGAAAACGTGAAGAAAGTTGAAGACGCGGTGCCAGGGATTGGGGAAGGTGTCTTTTTCTTTGGCCATGAATTAGAAACACATCAAGAGTTCCATGCCGCAGACAGTAAAGCTCGCACTCATATTATTCTATTTGGAACAACAGGGTCCGGGAAAACTGAAAATATACTTTCAATTTGCGTGAATTTCCTATGTATGGGATCAGGCTTTATTCTGATAGATGGTAAGGGCGATACACTGTTGCTTGCCAAGACGTTCTCTTTGTGTAGGGCATTTAACCGCTGCGAAGATCTTTACTTGATGAACTTTATGGATCCTGGCGGCAGAAACGTTGAAAAGTCAATAACACGACTTTCTCATACATTTAACTTTATGACGGAGGCTTCTGAAGCTGAATCTAACGAAATCATCAGTGGCCTGATGCCCAATGATGATAATGCGGGTATGTGGGAAGGAAGGGCTGCTTCTGGTATTGAGGGTATAAACCAAGCAGCATTTTATTTGAAAGATAACGGTTTCATTGAGCTTGACCCAGATGTTTATCGTGAATGGTTTGATTTGGAAGCATTTGTAGCACTGGCTATGAATGAAGATATTCCCCCTAAATATCGCACAGGGCTATGGACAATACTGAAATCAATCAACTATAAAGCACCCACAGCGGATGATCCAAATCCAAAGCAGAATCCAACAACAGAAGAGCAATTTCAGTACATCACGATGCAGTATACCTCTACATTCAATATGCTCGCAGATTCGTACTCTCACATCACGATGTCACAGGTTCCGGACATCTCAATCACTGACATTGTGTTACGCCGAAGAATTTTATTGGTTCTTCTCCCATCATTGGCTAAATCCGAGCAGAGTGTAAGGAACTTAGGCCGTATTATGATAGCTATTACCCGAAACGTATCATCAAAAGCTATCGGTGCTAAAGTAGAAGGTGCGATTAAGACAACAATTGAAGGCAAAGTGACAGCCGCAATAAACTCATACGGGCTTATTTTCGACGAATTTGGAAGTTATGCGACAAAAGGCGCTGCTATGTTGCCTGCTCAAGTTAGAAGTTTGAACATGGTCTGTTTGTTCGCAGGACAAGATTATGAGGCCTTTGAGCGCGGGGACGAACAAGAGGCGGCCACGATATTCGCCAACTGCACGATTAAAATATGTATGAAGCTTGAGAGTGACACAACTTTCAAGAAATTTCAAGACTCAGCAGGAAAAAAATCAGTGCTTGTTGCTGATACTTTTGAGCAAGGTGATAATATTCTTAGTCGAAGCTACAAGCCAAAGCAGGAAGCAAGGATACAAGAGAAAGATATTTTACAGCTCCCTGATATGAAAGCACTAAAAGCAGGTCAAGAGGTTATAATATACGGCAGTGTGACTCATCGACTTCAGGCTTTCTATGCTGATCCAAAGATGACCGCAGTCGCGCGACTTAACCACTTTTTAGAAATTAGACGCCCTGACAAACCAACCGTTAACATGGTCCGAGAAGGTGTTAATCTACTTCACTCTTCTATGATGGACAGAATAAACAGCGATTGGGAGCGAATGGAAGAGGCTGCAAATAGCTTGATTTCAACGTACATGAGCTTTAACGAAGCACTGTTTGACGTTTTGGATCAAATAAAGGACGTACAGAAAAAGAAACCGGAATTACCTAGACCTTCGGCAACAGAGGAAATTAATTTCGCGATAGGGGTTTGTCTTCGTAAAGTTGAGTTAGTTGATTACAACACTGAGCGCTCTGTAAATGATATGATGGGCTTTGAAAGCGAAAACGAGTATGACACTAGCAAGCTTTTAGACGATGACGATGCGCTCTTGAAAGGGTTTGGTTTTGACTTGGATGAGCCTTTGAACAGTGATCACCGAGCAGAGAGTGAGCAGATTAATGATTCATCTGACACTGACGAGTCCAGTGAGGGCGATGCTGGTGGAGAGCGTGATTTGAAAGCGGTAGATGAATCTAGTTTTAAGGCCATCGAGCAAGTTGTAGAAAAGAAAAGACAGCGGTTAAATAGCGCGACTGAAAAATCGTTTGACTCGTTAAAAGCCATACAGATGAACGCGTTTGAGGTAGAGGAATCGCTGAGAACCCTTGAAAGAGCTATGCTCGAAAAAACGGGTATGGATAAAACAAAAGCGGCAAGATTGGCGACAGTGCGCTCTAGCTCCCTTCTCGTCGACATGGGATTAAAAACAAATGTTGCGGTGGTTAATGAAAGTGAAAGCAAACGCAAGACACCAGCATTATCAAGCAAAGAAATTCGTCAGATGACATCACGTTTTATCAAGGAGTAAAAAGTGAACACATTATTAAGCAGCGCAATAAAAGTTGTCGACATGCCTGAGTTTTTTATGGTTCAAGGTAAGTATCTGGCGCCAGATGTGTTTTTCTCTTCTGCTCTTAGTGAAGGGCCCGCTATGTGGTTAAGTCAGTCAATTTCACATCGACTTTTCGGTGGTAATATGCTTAATCTTAAACTTGTTTGCACCAACCAATTAGTTGCTGGTGTCAAGGTTGAAAATATAACGGTTGCCAGTAATGTGAGCGCTGACCCATCTGACAGCATGGCTTCTGCGTTGCTTTTAACGGCAGAAGCCGCGTCTATTATTGCCGCTCCCGCAATCAATACGCCAGGTATTGATTACGCTAATTTTATTCTTAGGTTCCGAGATTCAATCAAGAGTAATTTCAAAAATGGTGATATTATAAAGCCTGACCATCCGGCTCTTGGTCGGGTAATGGAAGAAAGTGTGGCGGCACTTAATAACACGTTAAGGAACGGAGTTGCTCCACAAAAGCCAGGACGGTAGTATGAATTATATCCAAAATTCACATGTTGATGATCTGCAAAGCAGAAGCCAAGAACAAATTGAAAAAAATTTTCATAGAGGCTGGCGTGCTGCGGCACTGCTAATGATGATATCACTGTCTTTTATCATTACCGCCTACGTGTCTGTTTTAAACAAAAACTTAAATGTTGAGGTTGACTTTGTTCGCATAGATGGCGTGGTTGTTCAGGAGACGGTGGATGTTCGTAGAGAAGTTTTGCTAAAGAACGTAAGGCAGCGTCAGGCGCTCGGGCAGGTTAATGAGGGAGGTGAAAATGAGTGATGTTCTGTCCCGTCGAGTAACCATGCTTATCAGTCTTTTTGTCTCAGTCCTTGTTTTGATTTATTCGTTTAATTTTATGCTTGACTCTTTTGATTATGAGCCAGTGGCTCAACGTGTGCTTTTGGACACTTACAATCGACCAGTGGGTGATCAAGACTTGTTAGGGATGGCTGTCCACAATCCTGACTACCCAGTTCCTAAAGGGCGCATTGCAAATGTTCGCCGCGGGGATGCGATAAAAGATTCGGATGCTGAACCAGCTAGGTATTTTGCCGAGCACATGATGCTTGATATCTTTAAATATGATAAACTTGAGCTTGAAAGCGGTGAGGTGCTTCGGCGTTTTCTAACGTGGTGTTCTGAAGATGAGGCGGTGGACATACATAACAATTCATTTCGCGACTTAAGTCAGCAGCGAATTGTTTTAAGTCAAGACGCTCGTGTCCGTCCCGAGATAATAGGCAGTTTCGAATACAAAGGATACACGACAAACCGTCCTTATGAGTCTAAAGCAAACTACACGATCAATGAAACGATCACTATGCTCTTTGAGGGAAAGATGCTGCTTACCGTTTTTGCAAAAAAAAATTACCCAACATATTATGATGTTTCAATTCAAGTGCAAAGAGCTGTTCTTCAGGATAAAATTAAGGGCTATCAGTGTACAGAGATGACATTGAGATAATTACAGGAAGTTAAGAGAATGGCTAAAAGAAAAGATAAGCTATGGCAGTATTTGTATGTGACCTCCTTTTTTGCGATATTGTTGACACCTGTCGGTTTTATCGCTTTCAATGAACTTTACTCTCCAGAAGTTAAGTCGGCTTTATTTAATAGGAACAATGGACTTTATCAAAATGAAGACTTAACAAAAACAGACTCTCATGAAGGCGAAGTGAAGCAGTATATTGTTGATGTCATGGAAGACACCTTTGATTTTTCTTATTTGGACTTCGTTACAGATTCAGACTATCAAAAATTGATCAACGGGGAAAAAGATCAAGATATACCTGATTTGCGAGATTTTATAAGGCCTCACTACTCATCTAAAGCCCATAAAAAAGTAGTCCGTTTACTTTCTGATGCGCCATGGGTTTCAATGCTATACCGTGATCGCGGTTATATCAAGCCCGTGACTAGCCAGCCGCCCATTCGCCGAAATTCAAATTCATGGAGCACTAATTCTCAAGGCCGACTCTACGGTATTTATGATGGCAGTGTCGTCGCCAGGCTTATGCTTCCTGATAGAAGTGATAGTCGTAGGTATCGCGTTGATTACACTGTTACGATAACAAGAAAACCTTTGCTTTTTGAGAACAGCCGAAAGCAGTATTTTTTTCAACCTTTGGTAAAAAGAAATGTTGGCGAGTGGTTTTTAACAGATGTTGAATGGTCGATAAGTCGGGTAATGTAGTATGAAATATTTTTCTATCATTTCTTTCATTCTTCTACTCTTTCTGACGTTTATCGAGTCTAGCTACTTTAGGTATGTTGGAAACAAGCGCGAGGTTGTTGGCGTCTTTGTCGAAGATGCATCCGAAAAGTCATTAACGGTTGATACTCAAGAAATTCTTAATGAAGAGTCAGTGAGAAGCCTCGCAAGAAGAACCGTGAATGTGCTTTTCAATTACCGTCCTGGCCAAGCTTTATCTCACATGGAAGAAAATGAGATTTCATCCGTGTTTATATCCGAAGACTCCTTTAAGAATTTTGAGGGCCGATTTTTGTATTGGAGCGATAGAGAGTTTAGGAATAATAACATTTCAATAAAAGAAAGCATCGTGACAAGTGAATCTCTTATACCTGTCCCTATGACAGGCGGCATGAGGATGTGGGGGTATACAGCTTCAGTTCCTATGGTTAACCGAGGTGTTGGAGGTACAGGAAAGAGCATTCTGTCAATAAAAATGCAAATTGTTTATGCCGGCACTGAGGTTGGGATAGGGATTTACGACATAAAGCTTTATAATTAGCTTTAACTTTGTTATATTGGGCATAAATTTATAGAGGTGTCCAAATGCCTGAAAAGAAAAGCTCCTTAATTGATGTTGATGACTCCCTTATTTATCGATGGCGAGACTTGATATCTGAGATATCTAAAGAAAAGCGCATCTTCGTTCTCAGTGACACTGAGACCACGTGCAATCAAAGAAAAACCAACAATGGTTTGTTTAATCGTGTTCTTGAGTGGTCTATGATAGTGTGCACAGAAAATCAAGATGGCACGCTGTCTCTCCTGCATGATGAGAAAGGTAAACCTGTTTTTATCGACCAACCCATAAACTTTCTTTCCATCTCTCCCGGGTTAAGCAAATTAGAGAAAAGCACAACCCGTGTCCAACCTGGCGCATTTAAGACACATGGGATATCTACCGAATATCTCTTAGGTGAGTCTGAGGGAGGACTGGGGCGCGGCAAGTTGTCTCAAGAAGCCCCTAACTTTAAAACCGTCATGGCGGCCGTTAAAACGCTTTTCTCAGGCATGAGCTACGCATCCCCAAGAGAATGCCCCGTTATTTCATTCTACAACGCGCCTTTTGACATTGGTTTCCTTGATGTTGAATCAGAGCTTTGGGAGGTGCCAAATATCCAGTCATATTTTGCGGTAGTGGATCTTTTGGATTTAGTTAAAAAACATTGCGGCTTCCTTAAAAAGAGGTCTCTTGATGATGCGTATACGTGGGCTAAGGACATTTGTCCTGAATATGGCCAAATAGAAAGACCCTATCACAGTGCACTGGTGGATAGCTCAATGATGCTTCCTGTATACAACGCAGTCATAAGTCATTTGAAATCTCAAAACTAATTGGTGATGCGTTTTTATAGAATAAAAAAGGAGGCAAGGCCTCCTTTTTAGTATGGGTGGTTAATTTTCGCTGAATGCATAGATGGAGTTTTTGACAGCTGTGTGTGTGGCTTCAAGCATTCTCTGGTTGTCTTTTTGCAGGATGCTTAGCATTCTTATGCGATTTTGAACATTAAGAACACGTTGCATCTCCAATAGCTTTCCGTTTTTTGAGGCTGCTAGCATAACACGGCGATGCTCAGGATCTTTAGTTTCTTCGACAAGATAATTAACCGTGTCTAGCTGGCTCATTATCAGCCCTTGATTGTTGACCGGTTCCCTAAGTTCTGCAATATCAAGCATAACTGAACTGGCAACCCCAAGCGATGAAACCATTTGCTTATAGACAGCGACAAAAGATGAGCGTCGAGGATCTTCTACTTCACTTAGGCTTGGCGGAGCCACTCCCATTCTTCCTGTTGTGTGCTGTATATAATGAGTGCTTGCAAGCGATTCAACAGGTGAATACGTGTACATTGTGTAATACTTATCATTACTTGCACCTTCGCCTTTATATCCTTGAGGATAAAAGAAGGTTAATGCTTGTAGGTCTGCGTTAGGCGCAATCGATGGACTGTCACAGAGCCCAAGTTGGACATCCGTCTCTGAACAAAAAAGCCCGTAGTGCATATCTATGGCTCTTTTTGCAGCGCTATTTACACTAGATACAGCCGTGATAGCTTGTGTTATCTTTTGTCCTCTTCGGAATGTTTGGTTTGCATTTTCGGTTTCGATTTTTTCACTGAATGCCATTTCCTGCATTTTACCTGCGGTGCAAACTTGTTTGATCATTTTGAATGTTAATGAGTTTGGACTGATTTCTCTGTTGGATGCTTGTTCAGAGTCTTTTGGTTGTAGCATTGATTCATCGCCCGGGAACAACATTGACTCTAACTCAGCTTTCTCTTTCTCAAGGCGCATCTTGTAGTTCATTTTAAACTTATCGTACTCCCTCGTCATTTCTATCCTCTGTTGTTGAGAAAGTTGGGACGTTTCAAGTAGCGACTTCATAATAGACATCATGGAATTGGTAACCGCTTCCATCTGTATGTTCGCGGCCATACTTGCAGCGTTAGCTATAGTTTGGTTCATACCCACATCAAACGCTGTTTCTGCATTATAGATTGGCTGCATCGCTGCTGGTAAAAAATAAACGATGGGCTGCGGAGCATGCGTTGGACATTTTTTAACTGTAACCAAGGCTGAAGCCGGTAATGAAAAAATAAGTAAGACTGATGCTGTCGTAATAGCGATTAATTGCTTGATCACTGTCTGCCTCCTCTTAGTTCTTTCAGCATATTAACTACTTGAGGAGAGTTAATTTCCTGTGCAAGTTGAACAGAACGCATCGCGTTTATTTGCTCTTGCATGAGATAGTCTTTCATCATCAACTCTGTTTCAATATACATTGATTCTAACACTTTATTCATCGTGTCAGCCTCATTCGGGGCCGCAACGAAGTCATTACCATTGTTGGTTGAATCAGGGTTGTCCTCAGGTGTTTGCAGATTCGCAGAGAGCTTATTAACTCTATCCTTTAATATATCTATCGGACTTGCCCCCAATACATCTTCTTTATAAGCGGGTGAATCAATGCTTATATCAAAAGGTTCCCTCGTATCGAATGCGCCACTTGAAATCATTTCTTCCATCTTTGTGCCAACACGATCCATCATGTATTGATTGAGCACCATCCTTGACATGTTAAGGGCGCCAGTTCTTTGTAAGAATCTAGCTTGATACTCAGCTGTATTGACTTTTTTCCTGTCGTTAGCCGGCAGGGCCGGGACTATGTCATCCGAAACGATGTTGTCGATAAACATTAATGCCGACAACACTTGGTTTGCGTTCCTGTATGTGTGTTCTATAGGTACGGCGCGTTGGTTAGGGTCTTGTTGTAGCTTTCTTCTGTCCAAAGATGCATTCTTCATCTCTTTTGCAACTGTTTCTTGCTTGGTGACACTTGTCGGTAAATACCCTTCTGCACTATTTGTGGTGGGTGATGTGAAGTTTGCCGCGCTTACATCACCATTAGGTATAATTTTGCCTGCCACAATGGCCTCTTGATAGTCTTCTGGTGTTCCACCTGCTGAAGAACCACAGTAGCCGGCTTTGAATTCTGCCGGAGAGCATGAGAGCTCTTTGCTTTGCCTCATTCGTGCGGATATAGCGTCAGAAGCGCCGGTGCTTTCCAATGCTTTCATTGTTGCTTTGTTTGCTAGCGCAAGTGCGTTTTCGTATGCATTTTTTGCTTTTATGCTTTCAATGATCGCGCGCTTTTCTATAGAGCACAGCTTAAACAACGATTGAAGTTTCTTTGATGGGTAAACGCGCTTTGGAATTACACACTTCCCTTCGACCTTGATTGCATTTTCATCGCATATACCTTGAGAGCTAGGGATAGGAACATTAACTTTCCCTGTTTCCTCATTGTTATCAAACTCTTCTCTTAAAACAAGTATAATTTCTGGCACTGATAAATCTTCATACGCCTCAAGTGCAGTTGTTATGACTTCAAACTCCTCTTTAGTGTCATCGGGTCCAACGATGGCTCTAGCACGGTTTGCATCTTGGTTGGCAATGTGCATTTCCATCGCCATTTCCATTTCCCCCATAGCTCTCATTAAGCGCATGTCTTGGTCCGCTTCGATCTGCGAGGCTTCAAACATGGCTGCAATGATGGAGTTTGCACCTTGGTTAATGCTTGATGCTGTCGCGTTGGCTGCATCAACTAAAGTTTGTGCATGAACAGAGGTTTCCTCAGAAATTGTTTGAGTAAACGTCATTAGCTCTTGTTCTGCGTTACTGCCATTGATGTCTTTTGCCTGGCCCTCATCTAGACATGGAACAAATGGTGGGCAAGTTGCAGCATAAGAGGGGAATGAAGCCATCATTGCCAAGCTCATGACGGAGGCAAATTTTTTTAATTTCTTCATTACACGCGCCTTAAGTTTTCTCTATGTATGATTGTCATTTTATCACATTTGATAAATAATTTTATCTAGACTGATAAATGCTCAACCGCATCATCAATCCCTTTTTCAAAGGTTACAAAATGGGAATATATAACAGGGACGAGCTTGTTCATAAGGCGCTCGGGTTCTTTTACATAATCCCCCAACTTGTCTTTATTTTTAATTAGCTTGGTCTGGTATTCATGTAAACTTAATCCAACAATGTTTGCACATATCTTGAAATAGTGCACCTTAAGCATACTCTGCTCTTTGTCTTGTTTCTTTACGCTCTTCTCTATTATCGTCGTAACGACATTTATTAAAAAGTTACCAACGTTAATATTGAGCTCTGCAAGCTTCTCATTGCCAATGAAACCTGATATGTAAAGTGATAGGTGAAATCTCCACATAGGTGTAAACGCGAGCAGCATTCCTGAAACGATTTCACCCCTTATCGTATGACTTACAGACTCACCTTTTCTGTTTTTTTCGATGAAGTTTGACATGAAGCCGTGATGGCTTTTTATGAGCTGGCTGACGTCATCTTGGATCATTTGCAGCGATGGGTTATTAAACATTACGGCATTGTTTCTTAATGCTCTAGAAAATGAAATAAATATGCTGTCAGATATGGCGCTCATATCGGGCAAACTTTCCCCGTCTTTTAATGCGGCTTCATAGGATTGAGCACTTGCTCGTAACACCTCGTCAAACATGTTGCTCAAGGAAAGATCTTTGATGCCTCCAGTGTGTCGATTTATTTCGACAGCTTCAGTCAGCGGTGTGATAATCTGACCTAGTTTATGTGCGTTTATTAGCTTATTGATTTGCTCTTCCATATCCATTCTATTTTAATTCCTTATTTAAACAACATTCCCTGGGCCTTTTTGGAGCCCATTAACCGCTCCTTTTTTGTTCAGGTTTGGTACAAGTTTATCCCATTTCGTAGGATCTTCCCATTGTTCCAAGGCGCTGTAGTTGTCGTGTGTTTTCCACAACCAATAATCGATCCCTCTAATACCTTCATGAACTGAAGGCATTATCATCCTAAATCCGTACGTGTCTTCTGTTAAGTAATGGGCCCAAGCGCCAGATGCTTCTGTAAAAGCGCTAAGACGACCAGATTGTGATATCACAAACCACAAGTCTCTATCTATGTATTTTACCCACAGCATTTCGCTAGGAGAGAGTACACCATAGCACCATGACCTAAAATAGAGTCCCCAGATAACCGTTTTCACGTAGGCGTGACGCAAAAGCACATCCTTGACCATATCTCTACCTTTTTTAAGTAGATCTTCTTCAATGTTTATGCCTTTTAATGTGTCAAGCGCAGGATCATATGGGTCTTCAAACTCTGTTGCATCAAAAAAAGGTCTCCGGAAGTCCTCTCTGTACTCATTAACAAAAGAAGCGATGTCGGCCTTAAGTGCTTTAAGCATGGCCTTCTCTTTCATTTTGCTTCGTTTCGCGCCTATTTCATAGTAGTCATTAATCCTTCTGTTTCTCAGGCGAGATTCGCCTGTTTTACCGTAAAGATAAGGAACCACAACCGCTAAAACGCACTGGTAGTTGAAAGGTAGCGAGTCTAAGTCTAAAAAGGGATCACCTAAGTTGTCTTTTAGTACTTGGTGGGTTTTTCTTTTATCGATACGAAAGCGCTGGCGCTCCCTTACCGTCAATAGCTTCTTTCGTGTGTTTTCTTTAATCTCTTTTAGTATATTCCATTGAGAAAATAGATCTAATGGTATTGCCGGTAACGCATACCACTTTGTGTCCAAGCTTTGCTCCTTTTCCACCATTTCTTTCATAATATTAACTATCGGCTTAATGTAAGGAAAAATTTCTTTTTGTGCTTGGGCATATTTATACATAGCCTCTTTTTCACCGGGCTTGGCTAAGGGTGAGCGAGGACGTCTTATCTCTTTTACAACAAGGTAGAGCATTGGTAATACAATGTAGGGCCAGAGCATATTAAAGACGACATGGTTGATTTGACCTTGTTTTCTTTCCCCTATACCATTGTCAAAATAGTACGCACTAAAATCATTGCGGCGATATTCAAGGTCATTGTACATCAACTCAATGGTCTTGCTTGCCTCATCTACCCAGAAAAAACCAATGTCTGTCACGATGTCAGGTAGCCAATTGAGCGAATACATGACAGCGTATTGTGTGTAATACCATGGGTAGGCATAAAAAAAGTAAGATATTATGATTAAGGCAAACCCGACGAAGCATACGCTTACAAAAGCCTGGTTTGCCTTATTTTGACGCTTGTCATCCGGATCCATGATGAGACCTCCTTGTCTTAACGATTCCGATTAATTGAATATATTTTCAAACGTAACTGTGGAATACATAGTGTAGTTTCTAGATTGCCCCGTGGGCAAGTAAGTAACCGTCACTGTTCGCTCTACCTCTAAGAATCGTCCATACCCAGTCGATGAAAAAGAAAGAGCACAGAAATTATCACCTTCTATGAAACAGCTTTCATTCCAATTTATTTCCCAGTCGTCCTGATTTGTTATAACCCAACTATGCCTGTTGCCATTGGATGGATCGGGTCTAGTTGCATTGCCTACAACAAAAGTTATTATGTTGTTGCCTGAGTTCGGGTTTACTGTGCCAGAGCAATTCCGTGAAGGCCTATTGAAGCTTGCGTCATCAATAAAGCACCCCACGGTTAAATCAGAGAATGATACGGCACTATCGTCATCTTCAATTTCACATGAATCGCAGGTAACTTCAATTACTTCAACTTCGACTCTTTCCCTTTCTTCACGTTCAGTGCTAGATCGTGAAGACGTGCCGTCGTTATATACAACGTTAACTCCACGTGTTCGAGACTCCTGATAAGTCGTTGTTATGGTTTGCTCAGTATATGTTCCTGGGGAATTTTCTATCTGGCTATCTGTAGGAGACTTGGTCGTAGAGCTACTGTCTACATTCCAACTGCTCCAACTTCCTCTCGTATAGCGCACCACGTATTTGCATTGAGCATTAGACGCCTGTCTTACTCCATCGTTACAAGATAGCGTGACGCTTCCCGTGGCCGTATCAGGGAATGGGCCTTCTGGAAGTGCAGGCCAGGTTGGACCCGGCTCTTCAGGTGGTGTTACAGGATCTTCGGGATCTTCAATAACAGGATTGTCTGGGGTTACCGTTGAGCAAGATGATGTTTTACCGTAACCTTGGCAGTATCTGTCATTGATTTCACGTGTCGTATAACACTCTTGAAATGGTGCTGTTGGCGAAGTGGTGTCGCACGCAGGTAACCTTGCCATAGCGACGCAGTTCGCCGCATTACGAGCATTCCACCCGTCCCATCCTGGCAGTAACTGTTCGTCACCCCAAGTACAATTTTGAGTGGTAGAACCGCCGCCATCTCCAGGTAGGGAAATCTCAGTCTCCCCGCAATCTCTCATGCCTTGTGTTGGATCGCAAGCTGCGCTTGTTCGAAGCGTTCCCGAACCTGTCCATGATTGTGTTGATACAGGAGGGTTAATGATTGGGCCGGGCGAGTAAATTGGGCCAGGGTCTGGAGTTACTGGGCCTGGTGTCACGGGTTCAGGAACGACAGGGTTAGGATTAGGTGTTGGCGCTGGAGCAGCACCAGTATGCACATAATTAGCTGTCACACCGCTTTCCAATGCAGGTATTGAGGCTGAGCAGTATGTGCCCCACGTTTCAATGCTAGCTCCGCATTCAAGATCGCACTGTGAGCTATTTAGCTGAAGTGTTCCATCGTTACATGTAAAGTTTGTTTGACCAGTAGTGCCAGGCGTTGATGAAAACAATCTTCCGCTTTCATTGTGAGATACATTTCGAGGTGTCGCTCGGCAAATACCATTCTTGTTAATGCCGTTATTAGACGTACCTGTTCCCCAGAACGCGTCATCAGAGCAGTCCAGCTTACATTCACCAGAAGTGACAACCCACTCACCAGTGTAACCATCGCATCGCAATGTTGCGCTACCTGTATTAGATACACTGCTTCCTAATGTTACCACTTGGTCATGAATGTACGTCCCGTTGGGTACTCTTTGGCTACAGCTCTGTACACCGTTTTTGTCGTCCCAGTCTACGTAAACACCACCAGGGCAAGATTTAAAGCAAGAGCCTCCTATGGCTGATGTGACGCCGTTGTTACAAAACGCTTCAACGGTGCCGTTATAGCTTGCATTAGCAAAATCAAATGAGTAGGAGTCGCCAGACATCTTGTTTTGAGCTTCAACAGTGCATGTGAAACCTGTGTCGCTGTCAGTGAACATAAAGTCTTCAGCTGCACAGTCTTCACAAAGAAAGCTTGGCGGCGGCGGCTTGGTGTAGCATTTATTGAAATAGTGTTTTCCATTATGCTCAATTGTCGGCTCTTCCGTAGGCAGAGTTAATTCTTCGCCATAGCAAGGCCCTAGTACCTCACAGGATGCCCTGTCGCTGTTTGTGTTACCAGAACATGAAGCCTCAACAAAAAACTGCTGTCCGTTTGTGTAGTAGGTGCTGCTTGTTATGCTATCAAGCATAGTGTAACCACTTGTTCCACATATGGTGTTGCTGATGGTGCTTTCGCCGGGTAACTTGTCATATCTGCCGGTTGCAGGATCTAGAACAGCCTTAACATACCCTGCTACGTTTGCCGTGTCGCACGTTACTGGTGTTACGCTTGGCGGAGGTGGCGGTGGCGTTTCGCTATCGACACAAGATGCAGGATATCCTGTCGCTGTGTTAGGCCCAACATATGTTGCACATGCTATGTTTGCATCGTAATAATCAAATTGTCCTGTTGAGTCGTGTAAACGAGGACCGCTTATTACTTCTGCTAAGTTTTCAAAGTTGAATGCTGCGCATTGGTTTACATAATCTGAATTAGTAGGCTCAGAACCTCTCGGGACCTCTATTAGTCCTGTTCTCACGGTGCCTGTGTCACAGCTAGTAAATCCAGTGAAGGCGCCGCCAGTGATATCGATGCTTTCGCATGATGATTGCTTGCCGCTACAAATCATAGTGCCAATAAACGTGTCACCTGCCCCATGCTCTCTGTCTAAATAAAGCAACGTGTCGAGGCCGCCAGTGTACCCTTCTCTTCGGCATGCTTGGTTGAATTCGTCGTTGCCAGGCTCATCAATAAACTCTCCTCGACCTTCATTATAGCCGCCTGACAAAAATGGGTTAATAACACCTTGGTCACATCTTAGTTCGATATCAAGCTGACAAATAGCATCAAAATATGAGTAAGGTTCATCACTGTCGGCAGGAGACTCTCCAACATAACTTACACGAGGCGAACTTCCTGGTATATAGCCATCAACCTTAAGGCACTCTGACTCTGCGGCAGTCCGAACTCGTGGGAATGAGTTGTAATTAGAATCATCAAATCGACCTTGAACAATAAAGTTGACGTGAGCTTCGCTTGTGTCTGCGTTTTGCGTAGAGATGATGGTTTCTTTTGCGTTGCTTGTTGCCCCCACTGTCACTTTTGATTTGGATGTGCACGATGAGGCTGATTTTTCTAACGTCCCCGCAGAACATGTATACGTGATGCTGCCGTTTCCGTAAGTGTCGTTGATAGTTAAGATGTCGCCGTCTTCAAGAGGCTTATTTAGCCTGCTGTGAGAGCACATGGCACCACTTTTTATCCACGAAGTTTCATCAATCTTACAGTCGCTTTTAACTTTGACTTCGCAGGAGGGTTTAACCAAACTGCTAACGCCGTTTTGGCATATCGCCGCAGAGGCGCCAGCAAAATACTCGCTGTCACTGATGACACTGGTGGCACCAGCTCCATTTAATGCGGGCACATCAAATGAGCATTGTTCATGTTGCAGAGTTATTGGTTTGCATGCCAAGTCAACATCGGCACTTGCATAGTTGAAAGAGGATAGTACTAAGGCCATAAAAGGCATTAAAAAGCGCATGACAAAAGACACCTTGGTGGACAGTGATTAGCGTATGTTATCACAAATAAAAAAAATGTGAGCAACTAAGCTTCATCAAGTTCAATTTCGTGATGCTTTTCATCAATTAGAAAAAGCACAACGCGTTTTCTAAAAGCTTCAATATGTTGCTTTCCATCAAGTGTCACGCCTTTAATGTCAGCGTCATTTTTTACACCGTCATCAATTTGTGAAAAGAATCGTTGGAGCGCCTCTTTGTTTTTCTTTGTTTTTCTTTTAATGTTTAGCTTTTTTTCTATTGATTTAACCCACACTCTGCTTAATTTAAGGGTTCTTAGTGTGTGCCTAGATTCAAACTCGTCCATTAAAAGATCATCAGGTTGTATTCGAGTGCCACGTATTGGTGTGGATAAATCTTGAGAAAGTAGGGCTATCTCCATCGCTCTACTGCTAAGCGCTCTTCCTTTTTTGTTGTGCATCTCAAGTAAAAAGCAAGCAATGCCCCATGCGCTAACAAGCTTTTTCTTAGGGATGAATTCTTTTTTAATTAAACAGTGAAGATAATAAGGGATCTTTATTTCAGATGAACGCATTTTCAACGTTTGGTTTTGCTTAATGTGTTCTACTGATAATAAGTATTCAGCTAGCGTCATTGTTACTTCTCCACAAATTAAAGCCCTGAAATTAAACTTTGGATGCTGCTAATGTCAGATTTTTGAGAAGCGTGTATTATCTCATTTCTCCCTGACTTAACGACATCACCCCACTCTTTTTCACCGACACTCATGTCAAACAAACGACTATAAACTTTTTTTAGCGGGGAAGAAAAAAGGTTATTGTGATGTTTGGGTATTTTGTCTACCTGTGTTGCTGTTGGTTTTATTAAGTTAAACTTGGTCGCATAAAGTTTTCTTGCAATGCTTTTTGATGCACCTCCCATGTCTGGGTGTTCAGGGTCAATAATAGCTTTCACCTCTGCGTCGCTATCTAAGATGAATTCAATTTGCCCTGAGTGAGAAGGGGGCTCTATTAACAAAACGGCATCATAATCATTTAAACATTGTAAATAATCAAAAGTAAGGATGGTGTCGCCGTAGTTTTTGAGCCCCTCAAGAGAGCTTAGCCCCGTTGACGTCGAGCATAGCATAGCGCAGCGTTTTCCTTTGTTTTCTTTAAGCCACGCCTTAAGCTCAGAGGTCATATGTCGGCGAGTCGCAGGAAAAGAAAGTGATGTGTTGTCATGCTTTTCACACCCTTTATAAAAATAGACGTTGGATAAACGTTGGCCCGATGAAACAATGGCCGCGTACGTTGATTTTTGCAAATAAACTACAGAGGGTGATATAAGCTCTATTGCTGTTTTGCCTGATGCATCTAAGTATGACGTGTGAGTCATTAGTGATTCTAGGGGAACTACATTGGTGGACTTTATTTTTGCGCGATAGATAAACCAAAGCGCTCTGTGAGTCATATCATTTATTCTGAATTTATCATCAAACAAGTCACTTCCGTTGTTCCAGAGGATAGAACCTCCCTTTACTATAAAATCACGATTTGGTTTTAGATCAAACAGCGCCTTGTGCATTGCACAGTAAGTAGAAGTTAACCACCCTTTAATAATGGCGTCGTCCCTTTTTATGGATTTAGTGGCATAATTAAGAAAAGCATCTGGCGCATACTGGTAAGCTTCACCTTGAGCGGTCATCCACTTATAAGCTAAAGCGAAGAGTGACTCTGTGAATTTCTTGAAACCTGGTATGTCACTGTACTCGCCAAATTTTAAAATCGCCCCGCTGTCAGAACCGTTTATGAGATTGTCACCAGATACAACATGCACGCTATCAAATGGAAGGAATCGTGGCGTTCTTTCATTGATTATTCGGCTTATTATAAGGTTGAGATAATCACCCGTATGAGATATAAATATCCCCGGTCCGTTCTTTGGGGGTGATGCTACGCTTATCTCGCTAGCACCAGTGTTGTCTTTTACTCTATTAAGATGTCTGCGGTGCCCAACAAGGATAAGTGTTCTCTTGTCGGTCTTATGTGATTTCAAAGCGTCTTCAACTTGAGCATCCAAATCAAGTCCAATTTTCCATAAAGACATTGAAATATTCCTTTATCTATTGCATTTGTTTGCTTTCGCAAAATCCCATTCATAGTCGAGTAGCTTTAAACAAGCAGTTTTCTTTTCTGTGCGCCGAGTTCCTGGCTTTAAGTAATCATTTAAAAATTCTGAAAAGGAATACTCCTCTCTATCAAGACACTTGTTAAGTTCGCTCATGTCTTTTTTCGCGCAACGACTAACCCAATAAGGACGCATTGCACTTTTCAAGTACGGAAAGAAAGCAACTTCATCATATTGAGATTGAGAAATTTTTTCAAGAATGTCGGTAGTGCAATTTACGCTTGCTGAGAGCGAGTTGTTTTTTTGTTCGCTATTGACTTCAAAGCAAAAGCGAATAGTGTGATCTTGACGTCCCGATTCACTTACTTCTTTAACAAGAATATACTTTTCAGCCATCTCGTTTAGGCAAGTGGCGCGATTTTGTTTTCCTGATGCGCAATATTCAAAGAAATCTTTTTTGAATTCATGATTTAATGGCAAAGGGAAAGCGCTGGCTTTCCCTATTACCAAGAACGCTAGGAAAATGATCCAAATGGGACAATTAGTTATTGTGACCATGAGGGAACGTTGGCTTTTGAGGATTGTGCCCACTGTCAACATTAGGTTTTTGCTCTGACTTTTGAGCTTCAGCGGGCTTTTCAGCGCTATTTTTGCCAGGTTTGGATTGTTTTTTATCGTCAGATTCATCTTCATCGAAAAGAGAAAACTTTCGAGTAGAAGGAACATAATCCATTTGCTTTTTGAGTTCTCGGAAACGCTCAGTCAGAGCATCCTGAATCTTGACTTTGTCTTCTTCAGAGACCTCGTGGTTAATAAATGTTGACGCAATAGCGTCAGCGCCCTCTAGCATTTGAAGCGTTGCTTTTCTAAGTTGAGTAGCGTATTTAGGCTTGGCCATGATGTTTTCCTTTAACTGTTATTTGTTACAAAGTTCCTTTATTTCATCCCATACGGTCTGAATTGAAAAAAGTTTAGCGGAGATGGTTGTCAGGTGTTCAATTAAATCAGCGTCATAGTCCACACCAAGAGATTCACGTTGTTCTAATATCGCTTGAATGACATCATCAACTTGCTCTCCTACGGCGTAATGAGCCCTCTCACCTTTAACAAGGTTTTGCGCAACATTAGCCGCCAACATATCGAGAAGCTTGCTACGTAGAATTGATAGGTGCCTTTCATTGAGAGTGCGGCCGGAACCATCACTGGTCCCCACTTCATCTCTTACAATCTCTCGCAATGATCGCACTACGCTGTCCCAATTTCCGTTTGACATCTTTTGCTCTCCTTAACTCTCCAAGCTATAGTGACACATTTTTAGAAAAGTGTCGTAATTTATTGCGCTAGAGGAAACTTTTTAGCTGACTAAGCATTTTAAGTGACATTTGATAACGAAGATTGAATTGTTCTTTTTCAACAGCTCCGGCAGGCTCTTTTTCCGATGAGTACAAAATGTTAACTTGCTGCCCCATCATCTTGAGAAGGAACTCTGAATTAAGCTTTCTTGCCAGATCAGAGTTTTTATTCTTAAGGGAGCTTAGCACCATAAAAACTCGCGTTGCGGTTTCGCTGCTAACATGAGGTTCATCAAGAATGATCTCTATCCACTTTAGCTTAGCCTTTTCTCTTACGCTGCTTTCGCATCGCGTTGACTCTATTAGTTCGAGAAGATACCCCTTTGCTTCTTCCGTCGCTTCTTTTGTTTTCATGTCGGCTCTATGATGGGACATGATGATCAGCGCCATGTGAAGCTTTGCAAAATTGGACTTTGAAGATATACTGACAAAGAGATCATCAGCCTCATCAACATTCTGCGGGTAGAGTATCCCCCTGAATAACAAATATGCTTTGTTTGCAATAGCCCATGTTTCCCCTGCATCGCACGCCTTATCGAGGCTTGCAATTGCCTCTTCTGGTTTATAGTAGGGGTTTCCTTTTTGATTTGAGTAAAGGATGAATCTCGCTATATTAAGAGAGGGCTCGTTGTCATCATCTCTAAATTTCATTAGATTTTGATGTGCTTTATCAAACTCCCCTCTTGAGACGAGTTCTTCAGTTTCTTTTTGAAGATTACTGTAAAGGGAATTCATGAATATCTTCCTTTTTTAATTTCATTTTAAGTTTTTCGAGGGCTTTATTTAGTTCAGCTCTGACGTATTTTGCATCCGTAGTGCCATAATACTTTTCAGCCAACTCTCGGTTAGAGTAGCCTTCGCGGAATCTCAAAACGAGAAAATCTCTCTGAAGTTGAGTTATGCGAATTTTTTCATCGGAGGCGTCGGTCATCTCATCAATAAAGCCAAATATTTTATTGGCGATAATGCTCAGCTCATTTTCTTCTTCATGCCCTTCATTTCGAGAGAAGTAGTCAATGCTGGACGTGTCGTCTTCGCTTTCAGACCCGATGGTTGAACAGTTAGTTGCAATGCCATAGCCCTTATATCTCATTATGGCAAGCTTCCATATAGAATCGGAGATAACTTTCCCAATCTCGTTTTCAATCTCTTCTTTTTTTGGAAGTGTTTCGAGTGGTCCATCCGTTTCCCTCTCTCGCAGAGAGCGAATTATTTTATTTGCGAGATCTGTGGCATGTATAGGTAGTAGCACAGGGTTGCTTTTTTTCGCAAAACGAGTGACATTCAGATTAATCCACTCTTCGGCATACGTTGTAAACCTTGCGGAGTTGCCGTGCACATACATATCCGCAGCATGCATAAGACCCAAGGCAGCCTCGTCAATTAAATCGCCATCAGAAAAGCTTGCTATTTTATTGCCACCAAAACTTCGATAATGGCTTCTCGCCGAGAAAATGCAAGAGCGTAAATTGGTGCAAACAAGACGGTTTCTTAGTTCTTCAGCACTGGCTAAGAGTATACGAATTTGCCTTATAATGTTGGCTATCATGCTCCACGAATGGCCAGATAACCTTTCCATTTCACGGACTTTGTAGCAAGTTGAGTCAAAAAGTTCAAGGCAGGAACCGTTGTCGTTTTGTGCGGCGTGGGCTTCCTGAGCCGCTTTAGCTTCATCAAACATGGCAATGGCGCGCTTACACCAAGGTTTTATGAATTTAACATACTTGAGGTTATGCTCTTTAACCAACGTCTCTGTAAGAGACAGGATATCCATTGCATTGCTGTCGCCATTCAAGTACGCCTCAATTATTGATGCCATTTTTTTGTTGTACTTTACATGATACTCGATCTTTATAGCATCTTTATCTTTACTTATGGACTTTTTGATAAATGTGCCGAAGATTTTCGTTACGTGTTCGGAGTGGCATTCTTTTAAAAGCGCTTCCATGACAAAGCGCAGCCTAAGAACAAAACACCCCATCATGATATGGTTGTTGGTCTTTTTTTCAGTCCAAGCAGCTTGTTGTTCAGGTGACCTAATCTGGTACCTACTTGAGTTGAGTTCTTTGCTCATGGTTGCGTGCGTATCCTGAGCGTTCATCAACGTCTGCTTTTCATCTTCCGTGATGTCTTTTCTTAGATAACGCTCATCTAAGTCGGGTGCATCATCTTCGATAAGTAGGTCATCTATGTTGGGTAGGTCTATTGAATCCATGTAGTTGCTATCTTCCATGATAAACTCCTTAAAGCATAATCTTGTTTGCGTCCGACATTTGAACGCGACCTTGTTCAAGTAGAGCCTTAACACTTCTTGACTGTGTTTGCCCTTGAGCGCTATTGATTTTGTCATACAGCTTGTGCACGGAGAAGCCTCCATCATCAAAGTCAGCGCTGCTCTTGTATTCCAAAAGCGTCTTGCTCATATCACCTGGCTTAAGCACTTTTTCTGATGCCCAAGTTATGCCGGTGTAGCCGTTTTTGCAGTGTTGGCATCCATCACCACGAGTAAAAGTGTTTTGAATGAGTTCGGATTTGTTAAACATTGCATCGTTCAACATATTCCCACTATGATCAGGGAGTCGGCATTTTTCACATATTTCAGGGACAGCTCTTGAGAATTGGTAACCACTCAAATATTCCACCAAAAAGTCAAACCCCCAATACTTATTAGCTTCATCAAAAAATCGAGGAGCGCTAACAGTATCAGAGTAAAAGACAACATGCCGTCCCTCTAGAGCGATTATTTTGTATAACTGCTTAGCGTTGTCTTTAGCTATCGAGAAAGGAAGAAATAAAACACTGTCTTCTCCGTTTATCTCACAGTTTACTCCGCCTGAGAAGAACGTCTTTATTTTACTGAACTCCGACTCTACAACTGATGAGATCGCGTCGCCAGATAAAAAGTGGAGAGTTCTACTACTTGCTGCCCCCATTCGGGCTTGCATTTTAGAAATCTCATTTAGCCAGTAGCTCGCATAAGGGATGTAAGATGTCGTATTGTGATAAACGCTATCGAAAAAATTAGCAGCCTTTGCAGGAAGCTTCGTTCCCAGCGTTCCTTTAAGAATAGCGCCACTTTCCACAAAAACGCCAAAATCAAGGGGGTAGTCTAAGTGTCCGTTTGAATCAGACGGTGGTGTTATCTGACTGGAACCTACGTGCACAGGCTTACCGACAACAAACCCTATCCTGTCAGCTCCAGATAGATGTTGAGGGTGAATTTGATTAAGGTAATAAATGCCGCTCTTGTCATCGTAAAACCCCGACGGCATTGCCACGCATGTGTTGATGCCATCTTGAAATTCAATGTAAGGTGCGTCTGTTATAGCGCAAATGGCAGACTTTATGTTTTCAACACCCACAACACGTGAAAAAGCCGTTAGTTTCGAATAAGCATCCTCGCCTCTTTTGTCATAAAGCATATTTAGCTCATCCTCATGTTGAGGATATAGATTTGCGATAAGGCGAAGAAGTGAAGATAAATTCTGTTCCATGATGATGATAACCTTTCCTTGTTATACCCATATTCTATATAGAGGACGGGCGATGTCAACTTATAATTTTACAATTTTACTTAACGCGGGTTCGCCGAATGCCAATTGCCCTTTTTCTGTATGAAATAAAGGGCTTCCTATAAACCCTAACTCAGCACCAATGTTAAAGGTGTATTTGAGCAGCGCTGCCATGTCTGGACTACACATTGAGTAGTCAACATCCATAACTAAGGGTGGTGTTTTTTCTTGGTACGCGGACGACACTCTCTCTTTTAAGGTCTCTGCGGGCCCGCAAAAAGTGTTAACTGACAATTGTGCCGCATTTTTGTTTCTCGGATCTCTCAAAAAAGGTATATAGATAAAACTAAACCCCCGCTCTCTATATTTTTCCATTTTTGACAAGTGAAAGTTTTTACAATAGGCACATGTTAGATCGACAAAGGCGTAGATGCGCCCGCCTTTATTTTTGGAGCTAGTCGCCCCGTATAGAGGTAACGCATCTTGGTATATGAACCAAAGTTGCTGAAGTTCTAAAAGCCTGTTGTGTGCAGCATTAGAAAGATTATAACGACTGAAATGATTTCCGACCTGATAAACATCACGCCCTCTTACCGGTATGAGGTACTCTGTATCTTCATCAGTAAGATAAGCGTCGTTTCTTGTTGAGACAAAAAGGTATTGCGAGTTGCCAACTCTCTCAATTTCAACTCTGGTGTCTAGCTTTTGTTTGGCCAGAAAGCTCGTTAGTTTTTCCTTTATGTCAAGTAGGTTCCCTCTTATAAGCGCGTCGCTGATATTTGCATCTACATCCATTTGTATGTTGGGCGCAGATGATGAAAATGAGGGGCGGGCTATGGATAGTAAAATAAATATAAATAAGAAGTATCGCATCATGCACCTTTGTAAGAAAGAATGATGTCCTTGAACTCTGCAAGCGTTAATTTTTCAAAATCAGGCGTTACAAACCTTGTTTCATTATCATAGGTAACCCTGAACAAAGGAAGTGAAAATGTTTTCTTTTCATCCCTCACCTGTTGTGTTAACTCTTTTGCAGACCCCATCATTACGTAAGTTGCTTCCCAAGCTTTCAGAAAATCCATCAGGCTTATTTGCAATCCATACTTTTTGAAAAGCATCATATACACATCAGGCTCAAGATTTTCGTCTTTTACAAGGGGGTACAGCTGAAAGCCAATATCCACCATCTCACTTTCTGAAAGCTGATGTTTGCTTTGCGTTAGCTTCATCATGAAATAGAGCGCAGCGGACTTGTGTGTCGAAATATCATCTGTGACGATAGGTACCATCCTCTGGTACCCACCAATGCTTTTTTTTGTATAGTTCATTGCAAGCATGCCGCTATGGCAACTTCCACACTCAAAAGAAAAGAACATGATAAGCTCTCTCTCTTGATCACTTATCATATTTTCAGCAAGCGCGGAGCTTGGCAGTATTTGCGAAAGCAAAGCGAAAGCGAGAAATGAAAATGATAAGTTAATACGCTTTAGGCTCTTCATAGGTCAACACCATCTTTTTACCGCTAATTCCACAGTATTCTTCTACACCAAGGCAAAAAAGCTGTGGCTCCAAATTACTGCATGCCAACATGACCGCCTCTGCATCCGAAAAGGTCTTAACGTCAAGGGTTAACCTATCGTCGGTTAATTCAACATTTGATCGTCCTACCATTCGGTGCTTAAACCCTTTGAAGCCCGCGAATTTTGTGCAATTGGCGATATCTTCCTTCTTTTTCTCTTCGTAGGATGGTTCTTGTTTTGGGTTTAAGTACAACGTGTAAGCAAAAGCAAAAAAAGCTACGCTTATCACTGTCAAAATAACAGATATATAAAATCTTTCTTGTTTGAAAGCTTGGTTTTTATTGATCATTGCTGTCGCCTCCCTGACTTCCCTCGGCAATAAACTCAAGTTCCACGGGCGCACTTAGCTCTTGCTTGCCCGGTAGCGCTCTTTGTTCAATAACTGCAATCCCACCAGGTCGGCGCTCTTCAAAAACAACGTGCCAACCTTTGCTTTTGTTGTATCTGAATGCAACAGGGCGTTTTTCGTAGCTCCCTCTAATCTGACCAAGAAGATCCGCATTCACATATGTTTTGGGCTGATAATAATTATTGTCAACAAACTTTTCCTCTTCATCAAGCCATACGTATTTGAACATTGATGCGAACGCAACGCTGATCAACGAACCAAAAAACAGCATGACACTAATATAGAAAAAAGCATAGCTGTCAACATAAAGAGGTCTCATTTTGTTTGGCTTTTTGGAATATTCGCCGACACGAGAGTAATCATCTTTGATAGGTTTTATGGTTGTTATTGACGTGTCAATAAAACCGTTTTTAAGCTCAACAAGCGCCCACTTTGATTTTGCACATTGCACCCAGAAGTAGTCGTTTTTAGGTGATTTGAAGAAGTCAAGCATTTGCTCTATGTAAGAGCCACCATCACCATTTTGTTGCACTTCATAGAGATAACCATCATCTAGTCTAGGGTGGCCAACAACATGATATATTCTGTAAGTGACGCCTTTTTTCCCCCATGCCATACTTTCGACTTTCTGAAAGATGTCACTTTTTGCGTTTTTCTTAACTTCATCTTCGCTTCCAGGTTTAAAGTCAACAAAAATCAATCCCGGGAGATGCTCTACTTTTTCGGTAGTAATGCCTAGCCAGTTTTTTTCTGACGTTACCACTTCTTTCTTTTCTTGAGGTTTTTCCTCTATTTTAACAGGAGTGCCAGAACCAGTGTTGCCCCCGTCAAAAAACGGGATTTTTTCCTTGATGCGTTCAATGAAATTCATTATTTGGCCTCCAAGGGAAGGATGATTGATTCCTCAGCCGTAGGCCTACGAAACATCCTAACTGTTGGTCTAACAAGAACGAACATTGCTGTTTTTGTGGTTACCCTGTTGATGTAGCCTCTTGCACTGACAATGTTAGGCTCATCTCTAGTTTCACTGATGGTCTCGAATATCATTCCACCAAGAAGTTTTGTTTCCCCTGCTTTCATACGCACTGTTGTAGGCAGTTTTTGCTCTTCCGTTATATATTGTCTAACCGTTGCCCCTGTGGCGGTTTGCAGTTCATCCACCCCGATGATGTTACTTAGCGACAAGTCAAGCTCAAGGGTCACCTCTTGCGAGGACGCGTCGTAATACGGCGTTAGTTTTACTTCGACGCCAACTTCTTCGTTTTCCGTCTGAAAACTTTGTGTGGCCGTAGGGTTGTCATTACCAATAAAACTGGTTTGCTGGTCACCGATAACAGGCACTTTTCGTTTTGTTGAAAACACAGCCTCCTTGCCGGTGACAATTTCAGAGAAAACAGATTGTTCAGCTTTTGTGTCGCCGTACTGATTCATCCAATCCACGGCAATAGAAACGCTTAAGTTGTCATTGAATAAGCCTGTTTCAAACTTATCAGGTTTAAACCAACTGAAGCCTTTAATGTCATCGATGCTGCTTCCGTCATATCGGCTGCTGTAACCAAAGTTTGGCGTGTCATTGTTGCCATTTTCACCATTGTTATTGTTGTTATTGTTATTATTATTATTATTGTTATTGGTGTTGTTGACGCCGTTGGTGCCGTTATTACCTTGGTTTTGACCGCTTAGCTGAGCCAGCAGCTGATCAATAACACCCCCGGCAAGAGCGGCCTCTACGTTCCCAGTGATAAGCTCAAGCTCGCTCCAGTTGAAACCATCGCTGATATCCCTGTCTAATGACACATTGAACACCGTAAGCTGATACTGTACGCTGGCATAGTTTTCATAAAAGCGGTTGAAAAACTGCTGGATGTATTTTTGTTCACGCGTAGTAGCAGAGTAAACCAAACTGCCAGAAAGGAGGTTGGTTTTAACGTCGCTTGCTCCAAGGCTTTGTATATTTTCCATTACGGATTCGAGAACTCCTTCCTGCTGAGGAAGGGAGGCAATGTAAGTGCTGCTTTTGCTGACTCTGAGTGTATTGCTGCCAATATGATCGAAGGTGATGTTGTGGAGCTCTTCAATCATAGAAAGTAACTCACCGACAGTGCCGACGAAATTTTTTATGTGGTACTTCAAATCGGCAAGCTTTTCATTGTCTTCACCCCCGTCGAACATAAAGCGGATTCCGTAAGGGTGAAGTATGCCTTCTAAATGTTTTAATGTACTGCCTCTCTCGATAGTGATGCCGTACATTTTTTTATCTTTGATGGTGTCAGGGATTGCAGACATTTTTTCAACATAAATGTCAGTTCCTCTATCTAGATAAGTTAGCGAAGGCGTGTCTCTGCTCCATGTGTCATGGAACTTTTTCTGTTTCTCCTTCATCATGCCATCAACTTCATCAATTTTCATGGCTTCTGTATCTCTTAGCTCTGGATTGCTAGCGCAGCCACCAAGAAGAGCGAATATCATCGTAAAGAGCAATGTCCTTTTCATGTTTCTTCCCTAATTTATTATTTTGAGTTGTTATTTAAACCAGACTCATCAATCAATTGCCCAATAACGGAAGCGACATTTTTTGCCATGTCAGATTTCATAGCGTTGAAGTCTTTTTCCGTCAGTACTTTTTTGTAAACTTGAGAATCAAAGTAAAAGTAATCTTTCTGGTCAGATGCATATATCACATGCATCCCAGAGGTTATCCCAATATATTGGTCTTCCGTTCTAAGTAAAAGGAATGACGCGTCATCAATTTTAACAGTATTCTTGTCAGTTCTGATTATGCTGTTTGATGCCTCTTCCATAGCTTTACTTATCATTTCCCCGACTTGTTCAAGCTGTCTATCTGATAAGTCAGGATTTTGGGGGACGATGACGGCTGGGGGAGCTTCAGTTTCTTGTTTTGGAGGCTCAGCAAAATCAAAAGGGTTTGATTGTTGTGCGACAGCGATGTTCACTGAAGATATCGCTGTGATAAGTAAAAAAGCAGTCCTTTGTTTGTACATAACAACATGTCCTTTCTGTTTATATTTATATCTTATCAGTATTAAGTGAAAATAACAAAGTTAAATTTTCGGTACATTTTTTTGAACCTTGGGCGCAGGCATTTGAGGTACTTTAGCGAGCGTCCGAGCGAGTGCCTCACGCCCTTTGTGAATACGAATAGAGGGCGCAACGCTACCAATTATGAAAGCGCTGATTCTTTTGATTGTATCTTCGTTAGGTTTAGTCGGCAGGCTGTTTTTCATTTCTTTTATCGCCTCCAAAGACTCTCCCACTATCTCGAAACCGTTTTTTGCAGCATGCTCTTTGTCTAACCGGCGTGCTTCGCCAGTGTCAGATATATAAAAGATATGCTTTTCCGTCTCGTCATATACGGGAATGAACATGTTGCTTTTCCCTTTGGACTTTATTGTGTGTATTTGAATGTTTTTACCTAATACGTTTTTGCACACTAAAGGCATAAGGACACCTTCAGTCTTATTGATCAGTAGCTTAGACGGAGTGCCTGAGTGATGTTTACCATTGTGGACATATTCAGCAAGAAATGACAGAGGGTGGGCTTCGTCCCAAGTGATGCCCCCGTCATTCGCTTTTAAATAGCTGACAATGTCCATTATTCTTTCATTTTCCTCAGGGTATAAAAAGAGCGCATTGTCGACACCAACATACCCCACTTGTTTTTTTGTCAAAGAGGACATGTTGTTGTGGCCATTTAGTATGCGTGTCACATCCATGAAAAAATCCTTAATCAGCTTTAAATCTTAAATGGCGCGTCTTGCGCACACATTTTCAGAGTTTAAATTGAGCACTCCAATCCAAGAGGTGTTGATTTACAGCAAACTGTTTCATTGCCATCCCGTGTCAACTTTATTGCACCGTCGCCACAGACTTCAGGCTCTGTTGTATTTGGAGGCGTGTCTGACTTCTCACAGAAGCAATCTTCGTCTAATGCGTCTACACATTGTGGTTCTGGGTTACAAATGGCATAATCTACGCTAATTGTTCCATGATCACATGAATAAGCTATCTCAGAAGTTCCGACGAAAGGTGTCCCCTGCTTGATAACATACTGCTCACCATGCAGTAGGGTAGTGTCTATATTTTCATGTGAGCAAACTTCTGATTCGCCCCACGAATTGCTAGGTATACCTTCGCAGTTTTGAGGCTTGCAATTCTCTGATGTTAAGCCCAAAACACCGCTTTCACAGGTATAAACTGCTTCGCCAATAAGACCGTCTGTCTCATTGTCAATTCTTAAATCGGTTGATGGCGCAATTCTGGCTGCCTGAACGATCTCGCTGTGCCCGCATTGTCTAGGCTCTGATGAGCCAAGAAGGTTTGGAAGATAGTCTGCATCCCATTGGTAGGCAGCAATAGTAGGCTCACATGAAGGTTGACAAGTTGCAGCTTTTATTTCAACGTCACCATCCCAGCAATAGGCTTCTAACGCTCCTACTGAATTTTCAGGCAGTGGGTTACTGCTGTTGAATATTTGGTCATGACTTAATGCTGGTATGTTAAATGAACAGCCGTTAGGGTGGTTGTAAACAGTTGCTGAACAGTCTCTAGGGATATACTCACATGTCTCTACGCCACTGCCAGGCTCCCTAATAAATTCATTATTAAAGCACCTTTGGGGAGATTGTGCGGCGCCGACATTGTATCTATCAGCTGGAGATGTCTCGGGAACAGTGGCTTGGGCAACAACAAGCTCTCCACTTCTAGCCTCGCCCATTTCTGCACCACAGCTAGCTTTAGGCGTATGCCTAGGCAACCCATATTTATCTAAATGGATAGTGCTTGGGTCATCATCTGCCCATAGCGGAAAAGTTACGCCCCAATATACTGATTGACCTGCCTCACAAGAATCAGCCACCGTGGAGCAGCCGCCAGTCTGAAATTTAACCGTACCTTCTTCACAACGAAATGTGGCATTCCCTTCGAATTTATCTGAACCTTCATGGCGTAGCGTCGCTGTTTGACCATTAGCCAGTGCAGGAACACTTGCAGAGCATTGTCCCCACGTCACACCTGACACAGAGCACGAGCCAGCTTCTCCTTGACCTTCACCTCGGAATGGCACGTAGACTTTCATGCACTCTTTGTATGCGGTGTAGAAATCACTTTCTGTTCCTCGATTGTTATTGCCGAACGAGGTTGCTCCATTGGGTGTTTCTGATAAGCACGTAACATGTGCTTCTGACATGGTTTTCTCGCCGGCTCTTGGCCCAATGTAGCCGAGGGGGGCAAATTTACCAATAACTTCGTTTGGAGAAATGCTTTCTTGCTGGGCAAAAGAGGGCGCTGCTATCATTAACGATAACATTAATCCAAGTGTCTTGATTTGTTTTTTCATGGTGGCCTCTTAGTTGCAAGTGAATATATTCCGGCTTCCTGCAAAGCCTGGTTTTCCACATGTTAGATCTGAAGATGGAATGTAAGTGCATGTGGATGGTACTGCCTGTGACAACTTCCATCCATTCGTTGTGCAAGCGAATCTAGCGAGACCACTTGTTCTTTTTGTTTTTTCTCTGGCGGTTTCAACATCGGAGAAAAACTGCGGCGTTGCGCTGGCAGTGGCAAAGCCGACTTCATTCAAGCTTCCTGAGCATTTAGGGTACTCTTCGTGCTCAACGTTGAAGTTGCTACCTATCCATGACACGATTTCATTGGGATCGCATGCCACAGGGCTACATGAGGACGAGGACAAGTTTAAAACGCCGTTTACACACTGCGCCTCAGCTTTTCCCTCAACATTAACATCATGACCAAAAAGCTGACCGTATCCACTGAAGGATGTTTCTAAATGTGACATCGCAGGGAAGTTGAATCTGCATGAGCCCGCAACTAAAGTCTGGGCCGAACATGCGGATGTCTTTAAGCCTACAGTTCCAGAGGTGCCGTCATCTAATGTTTCTGACCATACCCCACTTTCACAGCGAAAACTTCTTCCTAGTGCTGCTGAGTTTTTGCCGTCTATCCCAGGAGGCAAATAGCCTTGTTCTCCGCTGGGGGAGGTGATTATCATACCATTACACGTAGGTGCCGATGTTGTGTTAGCGCTTTGGTTCCCTGTTGAACTCTGTAAATCATTGATAAATCCCCAATAGTTAGCATCAAATTGCGCTTTGCCTCCACCTAAACTAGTTGGGCCTAGTGTAGATGATGCAGATGATCCGCTAACTTCAAAAGCACGCTGCTGTCCAAGTGTCGTTTTAAATTTTCTATTGAAATACTGAGTGAATTCATATGTTTTTTGTTCGCCCGCGGACACGGTGCTTTCTTCAGCATGAACACCTGAAAAAAACGCTATTTTTGTAAGCAATAAAACAAATATAAATAAAAAACGAGTCACGAGAACGTCACTTTCTAACACACCAATACTCGCGATGATAGCACATTTAAAAAAAACACCCGAAATATTTTAACACAAAGCGATTAGTTGGACGATTGTGGTGCGCACGATTGGCCAGATATAATCCATTCGGCTTCACCGCTTACGATAGCACAACTCATTATAGCACTACCTTCGTAAACAACACCTTCACTCTCTGAGTAAGAGAGTTGAGCAGAGGCGCTTACAGTAATGGCATCACCCTTAAATATAGTTGTGGCCAACGCGCCGCATCGCTGACCATCAGAGCCGCCCCATCTAGGCATATCCACAGACTCGCAGACAACCTCTTCTGCCCAGTCGCAAGTTCTTACGCAGTCTGCTCTGTTTGAGTCACAAGTGCTGGGGTTGCTAACAAGTTCTGCTATGGCATTGCCTGTTGAAGGATCGGTGTAACAACCAATGAAGCCTTGGCCTATTGTTGGGACCCCTGTTTGAATCTGCCGCACAAACCTCGTCTTACCCACTTTGAGCGGTATATCTAGTCCTAATCTACATGATAGACCGCTTATAGGGTCAAAGTATTCAGGCAAGAGCTGTCCTCTTTCACAATATGTTTCCTCGGCTGCTTGAGGATCTCGATAATTCATTGCGCCAGATTGGTTGTCCATATCGTAGCAGAGTCGTCCTCTTGCATTGTTGGTTGCATTAGTCCCTGTTAATATATCAGTTACAATGTTCTGAAAAGTTTGAGGAGCCATTGGCATCGATGTGGCATCGTCGAGTACGCCAAATCTCTCAATGCAACTTTCGCCAATACACTCTTTGCTGAAAGAGTCACCTTCAGCTTGAGATGCAAGGATCATGTCTGCCACCACGTGCTGAAATGATCTCTCTCCTGGACCACAAGTGATCATTTCAAACTCTACATTGAGTGGCTCTCTAAGACCAAAGGAGTTAACGCCATATTTGTTGTAATAATACTCTCCATTCTCTTCATACTTTGATTTTATGGAGGAGTTTAAATTGTGAAGGCCAACGAAATAGCCGGGGTTATAATCTGGGTCCTCTTTCACAATATCGCCATTGAATAATGGGTGCGAGTTTGCTGTCACATCATCAGCCTGAGCAAAAACTGGCGCCACAAGGGATACCGCCAAGAACAACGTAGTCACTTTTCTTAGATTTAAAAGCATCCCCTTTCTCCTTTTACATTTGCTCGATAATATCAAAACCACCTACCATAGGCAGGTACATGACGTAAGTTAAGATCCATAATAGCAGACCTAACATAATATTTGTCATCCAATTATGAATAGACACCAAAGTATCTAAAGAATTCTCAAATGACTCCTTAAAAAGATCGGACATTGAGAAAAAAACATCAGCCATGTCTTCCATTTTGTTGGCACTGTTTAATAGAGCGCGATGCAGATCGGTGAAAGAGTGGAAGCCGTCCATAAAGCGCTGATCGCCTTCTGACATACTTTTCAATACGCGACCAAAATCGTCTTTTAAAATACCAGGTTCGAGATCATCACTAACATACTTAAATGAAGTCATCAGCTCGACATTTTTTTCTAACAATCTGGCTATTTTATACGTAGCAAGAAAGCTATTTCTATTAACAATAAACCCTTTTAAAACAGGGGTCTTTAGCGCAATCCTTTCAATTAGAGACGGCATTTTTTCTCTTGCAACCCCAAAAAATGCAAACATGCCTACCCATATTGTCAGTGTTGCTATTGCAAAATATCCGGTTACGTCAACAAGAAGCTCCGTGTCCTCCAGTAGTTCTTGGGATGTTCCGGAGCCCGGCATAATATCAAGGTATCCAGAATCTGCCATGAAATCCATACCATAAAAGAAAACCACAATCATCATGATGCTGGTAGAGACATATTTGAGCATGGCTGCTGCGATTTTACCAACAAACTTGGCCTGCATCTTACCGATATCACGCTCAAATTTAAGCCCTTCGCCAAACGCCTCAACTAATGAACTTGCTTTGGCATTGGCTCGCATGATGGAAACAGTCACTTTAGGAATATATTTTTCACCAAGCATACCGACCGCTTCAATAGGATCTTTTTGATCAATTATAGCATGTTGCCTAATTTGCCTGGACGCATCTCTTATCACGCCTGTAAAGTTTTGAACCATGATTTCTAAGGCGTCGGGAAATGTGTTGCCCACTTGTATATTTGACATCGTGTGCAAAAACTCAATGCGACGTTGCTGATTGAACCCTTTCCTTCTTTGCCACCATGTTTTCAATTTGTCTATGGCATTAAGCTTAACTTCTTGAACATTTAAAACTCGCCCATATCGATTCCCTTCGCTTTTTGCGACGGCTGCTTCTCGTGCATCAATAATTTTTTTTATAACACTGCCATCGTTTCTTCTCACGCTGACATTGTAAGTCCTATAGCTTTCCATCTTGCTTCCTTACACGATGTGTTGTTCGATTAAGTGTCGGTGGGCAGGGAACATCTGCACAAAATCATCCACGCTAATTTCACCACTAAGCACTTTACCTGCCTGCTTGTGAGCATCCTTTTCTTCTATAGCTTCAAAGTCAGGTCCAAGTGTCCTCAGCATTTCTCTGCGATCTGTAATACCTTTACGATATTTATTGTAAGCATCTTCGGCAATCGTTGTCCACCACCGCTTCTCAGACGTGTCTAGCATTCTTTCCACATCTTCAGATTCTCGCAAGAACACTGCCTCAGAAACTACTGTGCGGCCATCATAGCCACGGTCACTGCAAGCATCACACCCTTCGCCTTTACAAGACTGGCAAACTGTCCTTATTAAACTCTGAACGAGCGCGCCTCTGAGTTGAGAGATGATTCTTTCTCTATCTACGTTAAGATAATTTATCAAGCGGCGTGCGACACCTCGTATATCTTTTACGTGAATCGTTCCCATCAAGAAGTGACCTGTCTCAGCTGCCTGAAAAGCAACTTGTCCTGTTTCCTCGTCGCGTATTTCTCCTACGACTACAACGTCAGGGTCTTGGCGAAGTATACTTCTTAATGCTTTTGCAAAGGTCAGTCCAGATTTGTGATCAACCTGTGTCTGCTTCACATCACTTAATTCGTTTTCGACGGGGTCTTCAATGGTGTTTATTGCCGTACTAAATCTGTCCATAACCCAGCGCAAAGCAGATGTTGCTGTCGTTGTTTTGCCAGATCCCGTAACGCCACAAATGAGAAATATTCCATTTGGCGACTGCATTGCTTTTTTTACGGTTTCATATTCAGTTATACCTAAATCATCGAAGTGAACCTGGTTGTTCTCAGGATCCAATATACGGATAACCATCGACTCTTTATTGCCGATGACCGGCGATGTTTCAATACGAAGGTCGATTCGTCTTCCGTTAAAATCTATACTGAATTGGCCACTTTGTGGGAGGCGTTTGTTAGCTGGGTCAAGTCCAGCCTCAAGCTTACCTTTGGTTATTAAAGTGAAGTACTCATCTAAAGCTCCCACGCGCTCAACATATAGCTGACCCATAACACGTTTTTTAATGTTATAGCCTTCACGGTTGGGGTAGACATGAATATCAGAAGCTTTCTCTCGAATGCACTGCCTTATGACGACTTCCAATAAGGTGCCTTGTTGCTTGCCGTACTTTTCTACTTGCTCAAGGTAGTTCAAAATATTTTTGGGCTTTGCCGGTACAAAGTAAAAATCTTGTGCCGGAAAAAAGTTTTTAAGTGCAATTTTAACCAAATATTCGCTGCCCAACGTGGATACGTAAACGGTAGAGTCCGTTACGGCATGAAGCATAGAGCGTGTTTCTTTGAATATGTGGAAAGGCACCGATGGTTCAATTAGTTCCTTGGAGGCAAGTTCAGATGGATCTACCTTAAGGCTTAGCTCAACCAGCTTATCTTGTTTTATGTGGCCGTGATTGAGCATTAAGTCAATAAAGTTTTTTCCTGATGTTACCATTTCCATGCATGCTTGATGAAGTAACATTTCAGGCAGTCTTTTGTTCTCAGTAAGATATTCGTAGACCGCCTTATCTATCCCTCTCATTTCAGAAATTCTTTTCTGAATTTGTTTGTTACTGAAACGATTGCTCCCATACAAGTCTGCCGCACTACCATCGTCATCAATGGTAAGTATGTTATTTAAAGAAATGAGCCCATTTTCTTGTACATCAATATCCGTTTTGTTTTCAATTTGTTCCACTGCTATTTCCTTATAAACAATTGAGTCCTGGGCTTACAAAAAAGCCATCGATGTCTAGTGACGCTTCCCTTGTTTCATCAGTGAGTGTTACACTTCCTGTGCTAGGGTTTGAATTCAATGCATACCTGTCATTGTATTCGAAAGTGAAGGTGGTGTCATCTTCTGAAAATCTTCCATCTTCTAGACACGTCGTCGCATAAATATCGCCATTACCAGAGATTGAAGCGCTACCAGCGTCACGCCATCCAGTGTTAAATTTATTGCTCGCTGTCCCTAGATTAGAATTGCTTAATTCAGTGATGGCACCAGCTTCTGTCGATAAGCCAACTTGAACGCCAGCACTACCATTTAAAGAGGAATTTCTAAATACGGATGTGCCAGCAAGGTAGAAGCCACGGCTAACACTACCTGTGTTTACCCATGCAGAATTGTTCATGCTTAATCGACTTGTCCGGTCTGAGGCGATAACATAATCAAATCCATTTCTTGTGTTAATGGTAGTGTCCCTCAGACTCATGCTGGAGCCCATCAACAAGATAGCTCCGCTAGATCCCCCACCATTAATGCCAATAACCGTACTTCCACTTTGTGGAGCCTGACTAACCCATGTTGAGTCAATCATTGCTGATATGGGCGTGTATGAACCAGCTAATGCCACTGAGCCGACATGTGTAACTTTAGAGTTGTCTAGATACAAGACGGCTGACGTGGTTGAACTAGCGCCAAAACTTCCTCCGAAAAGTTGAATTTCGGAATTTTTAGCCGATAAAGATGGTGTTGAAACGTTATTTAGTGACCCTTCCGTGTTTCTCATGGATAGGGAAATGTTGCCAGCAAGCGCGATATCTTCCATTTGTAAACGAATGTTTTCAAAATCTATTGATATGTTGTCTGAACTTGATATTGTTGCGTTAACACCCGGAGTGCTGCTTCTTATTGTAATTACTCGTGGTTTAATCTTATCGCCAGAAGTAAAGATAAGGGAGTTGTTGAGCCCGAAAGTTTCGCCCGCTTCTAAGGTGATAACAGCATCGCTGAAAAGCATGGCTGATGCTTCGTTCATGACATCTGTCAATGCTCCGCTCGGCATCGTCGATGATATATATTCATTGATGCCATCTCTGTACATTACTGATACATCTTGATGGGTTATAGCGTAAACGCGCCCCCTTCCATTGGATAACTTATAGCGCCCTTCGGGGTCTCTTGTTATATCGGCGCATGTTGGAGTGTCACCTGAACTTCTAGGCATAATGACAGCTGCAAGAAGATCGCTGACTGGCGGGGCGTCTGATGCGACGACAAGTTCAACCCCCGCTCGAATGTTTGTCGATATCGTCACATCGTAAGATGTTTCGTCATCAACAGTAACTTCCGCGTTTGGCAACGTCGGGGTATTTAACGCGTAAGGGCAATATATTACATGGTTACCATTGCTACTAAAGCGATTTATACCGAAGAAAGTTGGTAGGAGGTGACGCTTCTTAGTCACATCATTCACCCCCAACGGGACATAGTAGTTGCCGCCCTGGCTCGCCACGCTGCTTTTGAGCGTGTTCATGATCTGAATAGCTGTCATCTTGTCTTCAGCAATGCTGGTTGCGACAAGGGCATTTCTTGCTATAAGGTAACTCCCCGTTGACGCAACACTTAATGTGATCAAGAGAATAATGGCGGATTTTATCATGCCTTAATTTCCCGTAAATATAGTAATATTGATGTCATCTTCTGACAGCCATTCAGATGGGTTTAGCGTAGAGTTGTCAGTTTCTCCGCATTCCTCAGCGATAATTGGTTCGAGATGATCTATTCTTTCGGCTATATCAAGAAACATTTCAACATGGTCCGCATTGGGTGAGGTGGCGGTAAGGCAAAAATATCGCCCCATTAGACTTTCTTCATTGTAAGATATGTCATAAGGAGCGAAGTTTGGTATAACGCTTCTTGTGGAACGAAGATCAGACTTCCAATCTGTCAATGACGGAAGCGTGTTGTTCATCTGGATGAAACTCTGTTCAGCCACCAATAGGCTAGATAGCCCTGTGGCATTGCTACGAGTGACCATTATGTTTTTTATGCCAATAACATTTACGCCTGATGGCGTAGTGAACCCTATGGCTGTCACAAAGAGGATCATGACAAAAACAGCTTTAATTAACATGGTGCGATATCCCTTCCATTGAACTTTCTTATATTATCACAATTTATTTTTAATTCTAAATGGAAAATCCGTAGCTAAACTTGAAAAAAGCAGACTGTGTTATGGGGGCCACTTTGTTTGTTAAGCTTGTCTCATAATCTATGCTGGCGACACCGGCGTAAACCTTTGTCAAGCTGTTTACTTCGTATGTATATATCAGTTGAAGCTGCCAGTCTTTGTAGTTTTCTAAGACAGCGTAGTCATACATGTCTTTGTTCTGTTTTAGCTTGTAGTAAATAACGGAGGCTTTAAGTTGATGCTTGTTTGTAGGATTATAAACGAACCTTAGGTCTGCAACACTGGCCTCATAGAGCGTGTCACGTCCTATTTTGAATGGGTTGTAGCTCAAGTCAAGTGACACTTCAATGTCATCAGAACCCCTCACTTGCAAGCTAAGACTAGAGAGGGTCTCCATCCCCTGCCTGTCTTCACTGAAATCAATCGCGTCCATTTTTGAGTAGTACACATTGCCTTTCAGCCAACTTGTCGGTGATGCTGATAACGTTATTGACCACCCATCATTAGAAAACTTCGTGTTTTCGCCTAGCGAAGATACTACGCCAACCTGTTCGTTTATGCCAATTCGTTCGGCGTATATTTTTTCTAGATGTAAAGTCGACTGCCAAGGGCCGCTAAACCCTGCGAAAGCCGTACGTTTATTACCTAAGAAGTCACCTTCTATGCTGTCTTTATACTCGCTGCTGCCACCCAAGTAAACATTCGTCCACCAATCTGTTTCACTAAACCAATCATAGTATCCGTAGATTTCTTTTTTGACGGTACCAACTTCATTTTGAAATCCAAGATCTGCTCTGTAGCCTAAATCTGTTTTTATGTAAGATAAGAACACATATAGATTTTCTTGCTCTTCCTCAATTTCAAAAAGCGTTCGTCTTCCTGAAAACGCATCATTGTTATTGTTGCACTCTGCGTCGGAGCAAGAGTAATTTAAGAGGTCTTCAGGGTATTGTGTCCTTGAAAGTGAGTCTTGGTAGTAGAATGTTGTCGTATCACTTGCTCTATACTTTCCATCAAAACTCAATAAAGTATTTTCGTAAACGTCTGCTTTTCTCAATGTCCCGGTCGCACCAACGCTTGCGTTTTGATTTAAAGAATACCGGTACCTAACTGCGCCTTGCGTGGACTCTTCATCGAGAGAGTGCAAGGAAGACCTAAGCATACCAGGTATGAGGATTGACGTTTCGCTGTCTCTTGCAATGATGGCAGCGAGATTGTGCTCCCCTGATTGCGTAGTATACTTAGCTCCCCATGTCGGAGATGAAATGTTTCTGGTGTAGACTAACTCATCATGGCTTTCAAAAAGCTCCGCTGCTTCCGTGAAAAACAGTCTTCTTTCTTGAAAGTAAAGCGCAAACGGCTCGTTGACGTTTAGGACGCCTGCATCAGCTTCTACTTGGGAAAAATCAGGATTAACTGTGGCTAGAAATTGAGATGACGGCGATGTTTTCCATCTTGCCGTAATGCCTATGTTATTACTGCTGTCGTGCCCCCACGGGGAAGCGATGTCACCTCTCTTTCTTTCCCACCCAGCAGTCACTTCCGGGGTGAAATCAATACTGTTGACGTGTTCCCTTTTTTCGAAAAGAGATATGCTGTCCATTTGACAAAGTCGGCAGGCCCTTTCTCTGTCGAAAGGCATATGTGATATGCGGTAAATAAGATTTCTTGGGTAAAACCTCAACAACTCAAGCCCCCATTTTAGAGGCTGGTCATCTTCATTATTGTATTGCAGTGAGCTTAAAGGGATTGCCATCTCCACAGTATATTGGTCTTCCTCTATAGAACCCGCCGACTCCCATGCTGCATCCCAGTTTATACTGGCTGTATTGTTATGTTCATTGTCAACGAGATCTTTTTGCACCCCATATGGATTAACAGCAAACATAAATGCTTTTCTTGCATCAGAAAAAGTATCAATCTTTATTGCCACATAGTCGTCATTCTCGATTTCGTCACGATTGCGCTTGCTTGCTCGCAGTTCGTTAATATTTTTTACCTTCGCTTTAAATGCAACATAGAGTCTTTCGCCATCTTCCAACAGGTACGCCGTCGTGTCGACAGGGGCAATCGCGTTGTCGTAAGGGTAGGTGACATTGTTAACTTTGATGATGGTTGAGTTTTCCCAGATATCTTCACTTAGCTTCCCGTCTAAGTCGATGTGGTGATTTTTTTCGCTGTGGATGGTTAACGTTTCTGCATGAGAGAGCGATGATAGCGCGAGTGCAACAGTAAGGGCTAAGGTTTTCATTCAGTCTTCCATGTCATCATTATGTTAACTTGAATGAAACTATACCATGCGTTTTTATTTATTCAATACATTAATTTGATTTAAGCAAAGAAAAAAAGCGCCTAAAAGGCGCTTTTTTATGTCAAGCAAAGCAGTGTTTTATTACAGTTCGCCAACGATGTGTACGTAAGCGTTGATGCCAGTGGTTTCATCTTGGAAACATGCACCTTCAACTGCTGTTGGGTTGCCATCAACAACGCCAACGGTTGCTAACGCAGTTGCTAGCTGAGCAGCTGCACCAGCTTGCTGTGAGTCAAGGTGGCTGCCATCAAGGTTCGTGCCCATCGCTGCAAGTACGCCGTCAGCAGCGTAAACAAATGAATCTTCGCCGTTTTCGTTGTCCGTTGCAGGAAGATCTAAAGTTTTGTTGATGTCTTCGCAGATAGCATCAGAAAGTTCATCTGAAGATACCACCAACACTTCCATGTCTGTTACACCAGCAGCACCCGCACCGTCTTCAAGAGTAACTACCGCTGGAACTACAATGCCTTGGTCAACTTGAACTTCTTTAGAGAAAAAGTTGCCCATTTCAAGCGCCAAGTTGGCTGTTGTTACTGATGTTACATCGCCATTGTTTTCGCCAATGATTTGTGCACTAGTTGACTCGCCAGAAGGGTCAGTGATTTGTACAGTTAACATTACATCGGTAAGGTTACGTGTAAATTCAACGATTTTAGCCGCACGACCTTCGTCCTGAATGCCGAAGAAGCCTGAACCGAAATAAGGAATACCAAGGCCGCCGATTACAATCAGAATACCAAGAGTCAAAATACCTTTAATTAACATGAGTTATCTCCAAAATTTATTTTTTAAGGCTGTAAGGAGATGCGACTGTGCATCCCTGCTCGAAAGGTATTATTGATCATTTTCAAAAAAATGACGGGTTTAATGTCATGATTTTGACGCTGCATTTCTGGCGCTACGGAAAAGCCCCCAATAGGAGGGAAAAACTAAGGTTAAAGTGCGCTATCTGTAAGCTTAAACATATGAGCGCAAACATAAATTGTTCACTTTTTGAGCGCGCCGACAAGTTTATCTAATACAGCCATGATAAAAGTGCTGTATGTGATAATATCTGTTGTACAGATTTTATAGGTAAGGGAATTCGTGTGAGCAATAAGTTGAACGCATTATTGGCGTTGAAAGATGGAATAGGGAACGCAGAATACACATACCAGGATGTGCTAAACGTGCTTAAAGGTTTTCATGTGTCTAGTGCAGGCAATAACTTTAGAGAGCATCTCGTGAAGGCTAAGGATCCTGTGACTGGCGATGATGTTATGGTAGATGGTTTTACATTGACGCAAAGGATGCCGGTTTCAACAGCAAAAATGTTAAGTTTGGCTCTCAAGGCATCCTCTCCAAGTGATTTTAAATTCCCGGTAAGCATAAAGTTTGAAAATAGTAGTGGTGGGTATGTAGACATGAGTCTTACAACAAAAGAAGACTTTGCGCCTTACCTAATGGAAGACCCCAGAAACATAGCTTCTATTAACGTGCATAATATGGCAAATTACGCTATCGCAAGGTCATTGGTTAAGTCTCTTGCGTACGCAAATGTTTACCAATTTGAACCTGAAATGCAATATATACCTTTCCCGCCGGATGAAAGCGTAAAACCTCGTACGTTGAGTGAACGTGTTGCTCATCAGTCAACAAACTATATTGGCTCGCACAAAGAAGTAAGGAAAGCTGTAGAAGAAAAGTTTACGGCAAGAGATATGTTGGATATAAAAGCCACCTTTAAAAGTGGGCTGAGTTACATAAAGTCTCACATCCCCTCTAACAAGGTTTCTGACAGTATTGCTCAGCATCGTCAACATCTTCTGTCACAGAATTTAGACCAAGGTGTTAAAAATGAAGACACTCCGAGGCTTAGGGTTGGAAGGTAGTAAATAAGGCGGGGTGTTTGTTAGGTAATATCTGAAAAAAGAAGAGCCTGCAAAACAGGCTCTTCTTTTTTTTACTGGCAGCTGTTGGGCTTCTTCTCGATAAAAGTTGCGCCAGGTATATTTATTGGGAATTCGCAAACTTCGTCGTTCAGGCCATCTTCATCTTTGTCAAATCCCGTTTCTGCGCAATACGCGAACCGGTAGTCGTAAGATGAGTCGTAGCTGAAAAGCATTTCCATGTTTTGGTATTCAGGGTTTATTTCTCTAACCGACTCCGTCGTTTCATCATCCCACGATGAAATGTAATCGGGCTTTCTTTGCAGAACAACTTTATAAAATGTGTCATCATCAATGTTAGGCGCAATTACTGATAAAGAAAAAGCATTACACATCGAGCGGTCATCATTAAACGCATCGATGCGAGCGTCTACGAGACAGTCCTCTTCATCATCGAGCGCATGGTTAAGTGCAATGTCAATCAGATCTTCATTGTCATTTGCGCTTCCACCGTAGGACACTGTTGGTTCAATAACTGACTCAGACATGTTTGTGGCAAGGTAAAGGTCTTGTATTCCATCACCACACAGCCCTTCACATTCTGATACGCTTACATGTGGTCGAGACGACGACTTTAAGATCTTTTCCACCTCAGAAGGAGATATCTCGTCTCCATAAAGCGAACGCAGGAAAGCTATACTTCCCGAGACAGATGCGGCGGCACCTGACGTACCTGAACTAACGCCATAGATATCAGAGTCAATTTCAGTGTACCAAAAGCCATTACTCATAACGTCAACACTAGGACCAGTATTACTGAACCCCGTGACGTCACCTCTATCGTCGTGTGCTGCAACGCCAATAACATTGTCGCAGTTGGCCGGCGCGTAAGCAGTTGAGAATTCACCTTGATTACCACTTGATGCCACAACAGTCACGCCGTCTTCAACAAGATTATTGATGGCCTCTTGCAAGTTTAATGTGCAGGGAGACTCTGCGGCTAAGCTTATGTTTACCACATCAATGTCAGGCGAGCTGATGCCAACCGGTGAATTACCTGTCGTTAGTGATTCAAGAGCACCGACTAAATCAGAGAGAAAACCTACATCTTCGCCGGTCGCACAATCCGTCGCGACAACTCTTGCCATATATAGGTCAGAATCTGCAATGCCCGCAATGCCTACGCCATTGTTTCTTTTTGAGCCTATAATTCCGGCCATAGCAAGACCGTGACCGCTATAGCAAACATCACCATTGTCTGAAACGCTCCGATCTCTGTAGTCTTCGGTTGGTGTCATGTCAAAAACAGTTGTATAGCTGTACCCACCTTTGAAGGAAATGTCATCGCTAGGGAGGCTGCCAGAGTCCATTATAACTACAGTGGGTTGTTTAATTTTATCAGAACCCCACTTTTTGTTGGCCTGTTCATACCCCCCTATTTCACTCAAGTAGGCAGTTTGATTTCCAAGTAAGGGGTCGCTTGTGGATGCACTCGACACTAAACCTTTGGAAAAGGTCGACATCTCAATTTTCCCAGGTCTAAACAAAACAGGATCATTTTCTACGCTAAAACCTTGGTTTGTTAATGTGGTCATGAGTGAGAACGGTGCTTCAATGCGATAAAACCCTACACCTTTTGTTACTTTTGCCTCTTTGTCAATTAGATAAGGCTGAATATCATTCCATTGAGAGTCGGGGACGGTGAACGTCTCCGCCTGGGATGTTGCAGAAGATAAAATTCCCGCACAGAGTATTGCAGTAATTCTTTTTTTCATGTTGCTCTCCTTAGCTTGCTGTGCAATCAGATAGGTCCAAGTGCGTTACGTTCATGTATGCATAACGAGGGTAAAATTGAAAGGAGTCAAAGCTCTCACTTTCAAACGCACCGTATCTGCTGTTGCCATAGTAATGTGAAACCCAAAATGAGTTAATGTCCGCTGGAGCGTTAGAGTCTGGCAAACGAAGTGAGACAGCTCCCGTTGTTTCCATTTCGTTGAATGCCTCGATATACTTTTCTCGCGCGAGCTCTCCGAAGTTGGCAACTAGGTGCTCAGCATTTTCAACAAGCAACGTTAATGCTTCGTTGTCGACATCATCATTGACGGCATCTTCAATCTCATCAAAAGCCGTGCTTACCAGATTGCGGTTTTCATTTTGTGCACTATCGATGATCTCGGAAAGGCGGGCGCGTTGGTTGCCATTGATAATACCTTTGAATTGAAGACGGTCATTGAGTGCTGTGAAAACCATTCCGTCGTCATCTCTGTTAGACAGTTGATCAAATGCAACCCGAGCGTTTTGTATGCGTGTGTTTAGAGAGAGAAAGTCGTCGTCTCTGTCGTCTTTTACAAGCATGTCTCTGCTCAACAACGTTACGTGCTCATGAATCTCACCGGCTGCGTTAGGGATAAGCATCGTATATGTTAACGTAACGGTTACGCTGCGATCGCCAAGAAAACCATCAGATGCAAAGAAATCAATTCTGCTATCTGACTCATTAAAGCTATAGGGCAAATCAAAATCGATATCACTGCCGTCAGGATAGGTGACACTAACCTGATAATCTCCACCTTGATCAATGGACTCGTTCATCACAAAAGGAATGCTCGCACCCGTTGACTCTGATATTGTGGAGCCAGGGTTGTTCCATTTTAAATCAGGCTGGTTAATAACCGTCATGTTTGCGTAAACACGTCTGACGTCATCGCCATCATCAACAGAAAGCTCTACAGTCGCATTTTCATAAGGCTTGTTGGTTGCTGGTAGATCAAAGGAGAGTTCAGCTTTTGTGTTATCACTATTTAAGCTAGGTGTGATTTGGTTGCGATAGAGGTAATTGTCGCTGTCAACGTCATAATCAAGAGTGATGCTATCTGCGTCTTCATCACTGATCTCATAGGAAAGAACAACTCCCGGTTGGTTTTCATATATCCAAAAGTTAACAACGGTGTCTTCTCGGGTGTTCTCAAAACCGAAAGCTTCTGATGGCGGTGAGATGACAACTAAGGCTGAAGATGTGCCGTCTGATACATTAAACGTGATAGTGACGCTTGATTTTAAACCCTCTGAATCGGTGGCGACCAAAGAGATGGTTTCAACAATATCGTTTCCATCATCTATCCAAGGGGCGGTATAGGTTAGTGCGCCACTGCCGATTGATACATTACCTTTTATTTCACCGCTGTTGGTTAAAGCGGCCACCGAAACCGCGCCTTCGTCTTGCACATCGAATTCGACAGTAACCGCACCACCTTCGCTAACATCGTACGTTGAACCTTCAGGAAGCGTTATCGTAGGGCGTTGGTTTTCCGGGGCTGGCTCAGACTCACTGCTGCAACCAACAATGAGCGTAGCAATAGATGCTGCAATAATATGTTTAGCATATTTCATTTTTAATATCCTTATATTTCAATATACCGAGGTAACCTGTAGTTGAATAGGTCACCGAGAGCATCGCTGAAATGCTTCAACCTATATTCGGCCGGTGGGTTCTTGATGTCGTCAGAAATTCGGCATGAAACACTAATGCTAACTTCATTTCCTGCGATCCCTTTTGCGTCTTTACTTTTGAAATAGATATCAGCCGTATTGAACGTCTTGCTATCTACGCTATGTCTCATAAATTTCACAGAATCAACAGAAAGGAACGTTGGTTCTTTTCCTTCACTGTTGTTTGAGCCTCTCATCTGAATGTGGCTTCTGTTGCTCAACAAAACGCACACGGTATCATTTATGTCCTCTTTGGACATCACTGCTAATGGTGAAGCGTCATTATTTATTGCAAATGAAGGTTTTCCATTGACAAAAAGAATCCCTTTTTTGTAGGCAGGGACTCGAAGGCTTTGGGCAAATTCCAAGCGCGTGTTAGGTGGAACTTCACTTAAACGAGTTTCCAAAACGCTGTTTTCCATGTTTTTTACAACAGGAACCGGTTGCTCTACTTCTGTAGACGCGTACTCTTTGATGTTTAAGTTTTCGTTCATCGGCGCAGGGGTTGCTTCAGCCTTTGGCGTGTTTTTCTCTTGAGTAGGCGCGCTACTATCAGAAGGCGTCATTTTTGAGATACGCTCAAGGATCTGGTCGGCTTTCTTGAATTGGTCTTCTTGAGCGTAAGATGCTCCAGAAAGTGCCGTGGCAAAAACAATTGCGCTGGCGAGCAATGCTTTACGATGATTGAGATGCCTAATCCTTGTCATAGCAAGTCCCTTTTACTAAAAGTGTAAGTGGTAAGTTGTACTCTATTCTATCAGCTCTGTGATAGCTTTGTCGAATAATAGCACAGTGTGTAAAAAAAACGATGGTTTTGTTCAAAAAACTGAAATGGTAGTGGTATTGAACTTTCTTTTTTGATACAATTGGTCACAATAAAACAAAGGAACTGATATGGATGAGGTTATTTTTGGTTGCCCTGGCTCAGGAAAAACAACCTATATCGTAAAGTCAACACTTCTGCATGAATGTGAAAAAGGTCTATACCTTAGCTTCGGGAGACAAAATTCCCTTGCCACTGCCAGAAGATTGCCAGAGCATATGGAAGCCATGAGCTTTCACACTTTGGCAAAAAAACAATTGGGCATACCTTCTTCTCGCATTATTGACAAAATGACAATGTCTACAATGGGAGCTATTTTGTCGACATTGTCCCTTAGAGATAAATGCTCAGATTTAAAAATACTTGAGGCGACAACATTGTTTTATGAGCTCTTCATTAAAACAGACGTAAATGTTAATCAAGTTCATAGTCTCTTCAATAGAAGCACACAAATACCACCGCTTGATAAAAAAGAAAAGTCAATTGTGGTGCAGCTATTTAAAGCTGTATGGGAAGCACAGTCCTCTAATGGCAGTGAGATACATATCAGTCACGACGGATATCTCAAGTTATTTAGCTTATCTACAGTCAGATTGCCTCACAAATATATTTATATTGATGAGGCTCAAGATATGGATGATGTTATGCATGCTATCGTTGACAATATGAAACGGTGTAATGCAGAATCCTTCTTTACCATGTTAGGCGATCCTTGTCAGCAAATTTTCGGGTTCAGAAGAGCCAGCTCTCGTTTTGGTATGATGGCTAGCACCAAAAGACTCAATTACTCCTATCGATTTGGGAAAAAAATTGCCGCAGAAGCTAACCTTTTCATGCAGGAGCAAAACCTTCCTTACTTCACCGAGATTGAAGCGGGTGAGCGTGATGATACTGTTATACACGGCTCTTCCTTTAGCGCTATTGTAAAAAGAGTTAAGGCAAGTGAGCGGATTACATTTATCACCAAGCATAATGCAACTGTATGGTCTGCTTTAGCGAGATTTGCGCAGCAGGGAGTGTCCTGTGCCATCAATGGGAGCATTAACAGAGAGGAAATATCAAGAATTAAAGCCCTCCATGCTCTTTTTTTAGGAAAGCCTCAAAAAGTGTACAGAAATGTATCTTTTGAGAGAGTTAAGAGTAAAATGGAGCTAACCCATAATTATGATGGAGTGTTGATGTGTCGATTTATCGAGTCTTTTTCTCCTGTATATCCTGAAATAGTAGAAAATTTAGAAAAATATATCGTGAAGCCCAATAAAGCCCACGTTTTCTTGTCTACGACACATCAGGCAAAAGGTCTTGAGTTCAAGCATGTCGTTTTAGCAAATGATTTTTCAAAAATGTATGACAGGGAAAAGGGAAAATATGTAAAGCTACCCAACCACAAGACCGAGGATGCTCATGTTTTCTTTACGGCCATGACAAGAGCCAAGTTGTCTTTAACCATGCCCATTAGCGATGATGAGGAGTGAACGAGCACCCCTCATCACAACAAACATTATACTTGATCAGAGATGTCACTGATAATTGTGACAATATCCATGATATAAGGCGCCAAGCCCAATACTACTGATATTATCGCTATTGGTCTCAATGTCATCTTGACAGAAACATTGATGGCCGTTTTAAGTCTCTTGTTTTTAATGTCTCGTATTTTTTCAAGTAGTGAGAACATCGCTAGGTCAACCCTAATATGCTCACCCCTGTCTTTAATAAGACTTCCAAATTCACCCATGTAATCTGTATCAAACGCCTCATGAGCCGGCAGATCTGAACGCGAAAGTATTTTCTTTATTTGATACTTCATATAATCATTAGCGTCAAGCATAGCTTCTTCTAATGCGTTATAAAAATTAGCTCCAGACTTCATGGCGCTTGCAACAATAAGTATCAAAGAGTATTGCTCTGAAAGTTTACTAATGCTGAATGGTGGTATGTAGTCGATATAATGTTCCCTTAATCGAAGGAATCGACTTGACCAGTTTTTTATTAGCCAATTAATATAAAAAGCAACGCCGCCAAATGCAGCAAGGAAAACATACCAGTATTTTATTATGAAATAATAGTGGTAATGCCCCACTTCGGCCCATCCCATTTCAGAGTAATCAGTTTTATCCATATAGCCAGGCGTTACGGCTGGAGTGTATATTTCTTTATAAAGTATGTAATGCAGGATGAATGCAATTAGGATGACAGGAACATTGGATTTAACCGCATCCATCTTGATTTGATAAGATGCAAGTTTGTCTTCGGCGATATCGATGGCCGACTCAATTTCACCTGTTATGTCAGCCTTTGCCGCGCTTGCTATAATCCGATATTCATCAGGTGGCAAGAATGGCTTCAGAATTTTATTGATGTCTGATTCCACTTGCGCATGCTTGTCACATTTTTCAAGGATCGTTCGCATCGTTGACTGATTTTTTGACTTGGATATAGACCTCCAAGCCTTCAGGGGATCTGGTTCCTTTTCCATCCTCGCGTCTAGAGTGCTTAGATGCCACTTGAAAAACACAAGAGGGTTGCTTTCACCTGGCGAGCGCATAAAGTCTATCAGGAGCTGATAGAATTCAATTCTCTTATCATGTTTCTTGCTCAGGTAGTCCTTGGCGTTTTTTTCAGATAAACCAGAAAGTTTGCGAGACAGACTGGCTTTCCATTCTGAAATTTTACCCAACACGCCTGCGTTTGTATTTATTTCCATCGGTATTAACCTCGAATAGGATCAAGCATTCTTTCCGCGATTCTAGGATCGTAGTGCCCCTTCAGAATTTTCTCATAAGCGTCCTCTATTGCCGTAAACCCTTTTAGGTTAGAACGCCAATATGACTCTGCTCTCGAAAAATCTCGATTTTTGATAAATTCTAAGAGTTTGGCATCTGGAACAAGAACGGAAGCAGATGGGCTTACGCCATTTGTTCCATAGAAACATTTCTTACAGCCCCTTCCTTTGAACTGAATAGAAATATCCTCTTTCTTCATCATGCTTGTTTTTACCAACCAGTCAAGTCTGCGCTTAAGCGCAAAATTTTCCTTTTCGTCATTCATAATTTGGACACGACGCCTGATGCTGACAATCTCAGCAGAAGTAAGCAGCTTCTCTCTCTGCAATGCACGAAGTATTGATTCACCAGGCTTCATTTTGTTGTCTCGTATAGACTCGACTTCTTCAAAGTCTACCTCGGTTCCATCTGGACGACGGTGGTATTTTAGTGAGTCCACTTCAGTGAATGAGGATGGTATATTTTCTCCGTCATACTTTATTGCGCAGTGAGGACAAATCGTAGGTACCAAATGTTGGAACATAATCACCCGAATGATATCAGGTCTTGTAGTGATATCCATTGGGACACCAAGGCCCTCAAGTCTTTCAAAAACACTGAGGGGATCTTTAACGTGAAGAGTACCATATACAAGGTGACCTGTTGTAGCCCCTTCAATAGCAGCTTTTGCCGTTAACTGGTCTCGAATCTCACCATAAACAATTGAGTTTGGATCGGCCCTTAATAGGTTTCTGTTTACATTAGCAAAAGAAAAGTCCATTGAACGATCTTCAGTACTTTCACTGGCCTCACCAGATGTTTCTATCTGAGTTATGTCAGGTATTTCCTGTTCTATTGGCTGTTCAAGTGAATATATCGCTCGTGTGCCAGTAGTTCTTTGCATTTCATTCATTACGGCGTTATGTAGAGATGTAGACTTACCTGACCCCGTTTCGCCTATAATTAACACCATGCCATTTGGCGCTATTTCCATAGCTCTAAGTGCTTGTGCAACTTGTCGGCTAAAACCCTTGTCTTCAAATCGTTCTGCTTTATGGCTTTTCGTCTTGTCGATAAGACGCAATACCATTTTGAAACGTCCGCCCGAATTTTGTCCTATGTTTACCGCTCGCGCTTTCATATGGACATCTTTTATGCGCCTTGAGAATCCGCTGTCTAAAAGGTTGGTGCTCTTGAAAACGCTCCCTTTGCCGCTGTCAGATGGAAATTTTGCAAAGAAAGCGTGTCCGAGAGATTCTGCTTCTTCATGAGATATAGTGTCACCATAGCGATAAAGAAATCCATGTATGCGATACTTTACTTTTGCGCGTTTTCCATTAGATTCGATGTGAACGTCAGATGCCCCCTTTTTCATGGCATGGTAGAGCAGCTCTTCTGCTTTAATCGTGCTAGTGGATGCTTCTCCGTCGTTGTTTTTGGTTTTTGAATCAAGTTCCTTTTTGATGTTTAGGAAAATAGATTTTTCTTTGGTTTTGAGAACATGAAGGGTGTGGTAACGTGTGCCTTTGTCGTAATCCTTTATAATGCCAAGCAACGTTCCCTGCGCCTGCTGGCTTAGAGTTTTACCATTCTTAATCATTTGCAGGATAACTATATCATTTTCCGCGAAACTCCCCGCTGCATCCGTTGCCTTTACTGCGATAATCTCGTCTCTAAGTTGTGGGGGGATAAATGCCTTTCCTGCATCTTCAGAATAGTAGTATGAAGCCTCAGTGTACTCTTCAGGTAAACTTGAAAGGCCCTCTATGTACTGCGATGAAATGTTTTTTTTTCCTGTTTGTTCCACGATAATACCTCTATCCTTGAGAGTTTCAATATTTAGTTAACTCTTTCGCTGTGAGTCTTTTTCTCTTTTAAGTTCTCGAACGCTACGATATTTTGGTTTATTTCAACCAACTCAAAAGGCACACCTTCGATATCAAAAATAAACCCGACCTTAGCGTTGTTGAAACGGCGTTGAATTGTTCTGTTTTGCCCATTTTTCTTTACCATGAATGTTAAGTCAGCATTTATGTAGGTTTGCTGCCCCATAATAATGACTCGTTCAATGTCTATATCTTTTATTGCCACTGAAGTATCATCGACAGGCGATTTTTTTTGCTTTGGTTCGCTAGATTGGCCTAAATATAAGTTGAGCTCATCCTGAGTCATGCCAAGAGCTGCAAGCGCTTCACTTGTCCCGATGGGTTCTTCCGCTTTTACTTCAGTCGGCTCAGGGTCCTTAGGTGTGGACGGTGTCGTCACTACTGAGCTTACTGTAACTGTCTGAGTGCTTGGTACATCCCATATTGGTGCCACTTCATCAGGCGTCAGCGGTGTGCTATCGCTGCTCCAAATCTCTTTTGGTTCAGTGTTGTTGCTGTGGGAAGATTTTTCAATAAAATTCGCGCGTATATAAAGCGCAACCTCGTTGTCGCCAGCAGCAAGAACTTCAGAGGGAATATTCTCCGCAATAAACTTTTCAACCTTAGCCTCTTTGAAGCTTTGATAGTAGTCTATTTTCTCAAGCTCGCTCATAGTTCTAACTTTGACAATCTCGGTCTCAGAAAGGAGTTTATCCTTTTCTTCTCCACTGGCAATTATTTCTTCAATGTCCTTGTGCCCTAAAACCGTGTTAGAAATGTCAGATAAATTTTTGCGGTTTTGTTCAGCAAGCTCTTCGGCCTGCTGCTTTATGCTTTCTTTCTTACTGTCTTGAGCATGCGCAACGTTACACAATGCAATCGATACTGCGAAAGCGACAATAGTAGATTTTTTCATGGTGGTCACCCTTCCTTAGAATATGGGCATAATATCACATTATGCCCATCCATTAGCTTTTTTCAGAAAAGAATTTATCAAATGTGTTGGTTTTTCGGTAGAAGACCATGTCATAGGTCCACTGTTCACCTTCGCGAGTATATTTCACACTTAAGACATCAACAAAAGGTTTCTCGATATAAAAGCTAAGCTTAAGCATATCGTCGACGCCGTATGAGCGACTTTTACCATCTTCTGTATCTTCTTGAGTGGCTACTGTTACTTGGTGTATCAGTATTGCAGGCTTGTAAGGTGATTCAGCATCGTCCTTTTTCCTTTTTCCTTTTTTGTCACTCAAGGTGTCTTTATCTGGGAAAGTGCCATAAGGCTTTGGTGGCGACCAGTTAAAAAAGCTGTCAACATGCATCATTGAAATGAAATCCAACTCATTACCTAACAGCGAAGGTTCAGGTATTTTAGCAACTTTCATCCCATTAAGAGATGATTCAATTTTGTCAATCTCTTTTTTAAACTTATCTGTTTTAGATTTGTACACTCTTGCGTACTTTGCTAGATCGACTGAATCAAGCAGTATCCACTTGTCGACAAAGCTGAGACCTTTGTAAAGCTGTATTTGTCTTTTTAATTGCTTGGCTGATCGACTTGCATCATCAGCTAAGTCTTTTAACTTAGCTTCCGTTCTTTTTATTTGAGCAAGCGTTTGTAGATTTTCCTGTGCGTCACCAACACCACTTAGTGTGACTTTGGGAAATATCTCATAAACTCTGATGTTGGCGAGTTGTTTTAGCTCATAAGGTACAATGCTATATGAATCAACCATGCTATCTATAGCTTTAATCTTTTCGTCTAAGACAAAATAAACCCCTTTCCCTGTGGGGTTTCTGTGATATTCAGCAAAAAAACTTCCGTTTTCATAGCGAATATTGTCAAACTTCCACTCGGCTAAGTAAGTTGGTAGGGTTTTGTTAACCTCTCTTATAACTGAAGCAACTTGTATAGGTCGGTATGGGTATTTCTTTTCATTATCAAAATACTGTTTTCTTACGGATTCTTTGAAGCTTTTATCCGTCCACACTTTACTCTCAGTTAAAGAGTCTACTTTGTCTGACAAAGAGCTTTCGAAATCTCGAACACTTTTGTAAAGTCGAGGATCATTCAAGAAATCATTGCTGCTCATTTGATACATAAATGAAAAGGCAGAAAAGCCAACGATCGCGACAGTGAGACCTGAGCCAACAAAAAGCAGTTTGTTCGCTTTTACATTTACAGGTTTGTGAATTGTTGAAAATTGGTTCTTGTCATCGTCAAGGTGGCGCTTAAAGTCTGACTTTAAGAATGACCAATGCTCATCATTCTCGCTAAACTTATCAACGCCGAAAACATCAATCAAGTCTCCTTTTTGAACGTCAAGGTAAGCTAGATCAACTTGGCTTATTGCCTCAATGCTCTCTATCTCGTTTTTAAGCTGAAGCTTAGAGTCGCAAAAGCACTCATAGTTTTTTAGGAATTGACCATCAGGTTGGACGGCCACTAGCCAATATTTATCAGAGGTGTAACGATCCTGAGACTTGATTACATAAATGAATATGACAATGTTGTCCCTTGTTTCAGAACGCTCCATGAGCATGGATGAAACAGAGAGATCTCCAGAAGGTAAACCGCTACAGTTAGCGTCGGCAAGCGAGTAGGAGTATTGCTTTTTCCCAACCTTTTTTATCGCACCAGCGTGCATGCCGGATTTCACAGCATGGTATCGGACTTTTACTTTTGCTAGTGATTGGGCAAATGCATCCATTTCTTCCCACGTTGACCCAGCAACAAGCTTCACCCCCTCTATAGATAAGGTTGAAGCCTGGTTGTTTGATTCTCCAGGCATCATAGCGGTTACCTTCCTTGGTTGTTGTAGTAAGCTGTGGCTGTTACAATTACGGCCGTTTTCGTTTCCGTTCTTGATTCGTCACCGCCAAATGGCCATAAGTAATGAGAGAACCAACCTTGACTTGAAACGCTTTTCTCAGTGCTGTAAGTCACCTTAACAACAGATGGGATACCATTTTGCAATTCTGCAACTTGAGCAATGTTGTTAGCACCAGAGTTCTTAAGCTTGATGCCTTCAAAACCCGCACCTAGCCCAGCATCTTCAAATCGGATAAAGTTGTCGTTTGAAACTGAGTATTCTAGCGTGATTGCATCGTCAATAATTCTCGGTCTTAATGATAGGTTAACGCCATCAATAGCTTCATCCCTTTCTGTAGACACGTTTTGTTGTCCAACACCGGTTGTGAAATTAGAGCGCTCGATACTTGCTATATATTCACGAGAAACAATGTCCTGATCATTGAAAGATCCATTGTTGTAAATTTCAACTTGGGTTTCATAAGCAACTTTGGCGGTTCCGATATTATTAAGGAAGCCCATTAGGAACTCGTGAGTTTGATTCGTTAAACTCAAGAAGTTACCGCCGTAAATTTGCTGAAACGCCCCCAAGTTGCCGCTGATGTCAGGGGATAGTTCGCCAGCACCAAAATTAAGATCAAAAGAACCAAAAACATTGTTTTGCAGAGAATCGTTGAGGTAGTTTTGGTTTAACCCCGCGTTGGTTCCCTCATCGAGGGTTACGCGATAAATTCTAAAGTCAACCGTTACAAGTGTTGTTGTTGATTCATTAATTTCGTCAACAACTTTTTGGATTTTGTCGAGATTGAAATCACTGTCGGTTACTGTCACGTGACCAGTGTATCGATTAAAGCTAGCTTTGGCGTGTTCATTGTCAGACAGCATGTTGTTGATGGTCTGTTGAATGTCATCCCAAAAATTAATGGTACTTCTTTCTTCATACTGCTTGTTTGAAACACCACTTCCACTTTCGGATGTCTGGTTAGCATTTGATGTAATGCGGTTCCTGATTTCTCGGTCATTACCAAAGTCATAAATAGGGAACGTTTTTGTATCGTAAGTATACATGAACCCTCGGCTTGACTCATCATCATAACGCCATTTGATACCGTTAAGCTTGGTTACGTAATCAAGCAGGCCTTTAAGAGTCCCTTTGTAAACAAAAGGTTTGAGTTTTAACTCTGACCGGGGGATGCTTTCTTGTGATTGGCCTGTGGGTTGCTGGTATTCTCCTGCTGAGTCGTTAGATATCGAAGCTGGGATAATAGGTGTGTTAGATGCGCCTGATGCCCCTTGCTCTGCAAGGATCCTTAAGTCTGGTGCTGAAACATCAATAGAAATGCCGTATCCGGTGTATACCTCAGCAGCAAATTCATCAAGAGTGTACTCAACCTTTTTCCCGTCGCTAGATTCTATAACTACATCTGATTCAAACACAGAGGGAAGTCTTCTTAGATCTGTGTTTTCTATGGTGTAGCTATCAATCATGTAATAGCCAGTACCGTCCACCACTTGTCCTATTTTTGTTTTCTTAGGCTGAAATGGTTTTATTTGTTCTTCAAAGCCGCCTTCAAAACGCGATTCGCTTTCATCTATTGCATCTTGAACTTCAGGTGTGTGTGTCGTTGAGCACCCAGACAAAATTGCCATAACAGATGCGGCGATTACGCCTGTTTTAATCCTTTTCATGTGCTTCTCCTTTATCGGCTCATTGGCTGAGTGCGATTATAGTTGGCTTTATAATCATAATCAATGATCTGAACAACCCCGTGCTTGACTTCTTTTGTGTCAGGGTCAACATATTTAACATCTGAAATAAATCGAATGTCTATTGGGCGTTTTGAGTTTTCAAAAATGCTAACAAGCTCAATACCAACTTCAATAAAAGTCCCTTTGAACTCGCGTTCGTAAGGGTTTCTGTGCGTGACGTTTGTCAACTTGTCAACATGCCACCCCATTTCGTCCGCCCAGCTCTTAATTACACTGTAAACAGAGCCTTGCTTCGCAATGAAAGTTGCTGGGGTCCTAGCATCAATAACATCTGCATGCCCGCCCCCGTTAGTGAAGTAGTTAAATGAACTATCGAATGGGAGAACTGTGCGCTCTCGGAATTCTTTCGCTAACTGAACAGCGTCTTTTGTTTCCGCTGAGTTTACAGGGTTCAAAACTGCATACTTGTCTTCTACAGCTTCTCTCTTGGCACGTTCTTCCGCAAGGCGCCTTTTCATTTCTTCAAGACTTCTTTCTAGTGACTCATTGTTGTCATTCAAATCTTTGATGTACTGACGATTTGATTCTTGCGAAGCCTGGTATTTTTTAATGAGGTTTTCTGCTGACGCATCATCGGTTCTGCCGTTTGAGGATGCATCATCACGAAGGACCCAGCGCTGGCGTTGTTCTTTCCTGAATGCCTGCTTGTCCTCATCGGTCATGCTGTTAGATTCAGATTTGGTAAGCGCCACCTCGGTGTTTGTGTCGCCAGGAACATGCACGCTAGCAATTTTTTGAACCCAATCTAAGTGAACAAAGATAGCTTCGTTTGATGAAATGTTTCGCACAATAAGAGGCCAGCTTATTCCGCCTTGCCAAGAAACAATTGCGTTCTCATAGTTTCCGCTAGGTTTTATAACCCATTCGCTAGGAATGATTTTTGAGAGCGCTCTGTTTAGCGGCCAACCTTTCCCGGCAGACTTCATAACTGGTGACTCTTCCGTCGAAAGGCCGCTTTGTGAGAAATAAACAACATCTTTAGATTGTTGTTTGAGTGTATTTACGTCTGATGTCTGCGTGACTGAAACAGTTCTGTTTTGTATAGCCAATGCTTGGCTCGAAGCAAGTGCTGCAATTACGCCAAAGAACACTAAGTTACGTTTTTTCATTGTCCCATCCCTGATAGATTAATTTCTGATGCGCTTTCGTTTTGTGCCGAACATAAAGTTCCATACTCCCAAGAGCTCATCACGCAGAGTACTCTTGAGTCCGTATCTTATCACAATTTCAATAATAATCATGGTAAGAGGTAAAATTAATACGTAAGGCGTAACATTTACGAGTGTGAACACGCTAATATATAGCAAAGGAACAATAACCCTGTTGCTAAGACCAAAGTAAAAAGATGAGCGCCTGCTTGCCATCTGCTCAACTTTTACAATTTTAGTTTTTTGCTCTATCTCTTGATTTCTCATATAACCACCTAGTAAGAGTAGTCTTTTTCAAAGCGTAAAAAGGTTTCTTCGTCAATAAGACCATCCTCGAAGTGCTTTCTAGCCATATCGACCATAGTGTCACCGTTTTCTTTCATGATTAAACCAAGCTCAACACTAATTCTTTCAACTGGCAGAGCAAGTAATCTCTCCCTTATCTCAGGGGTGAAAACTATGCTTTCAAACGCTGCAACGCGACCACTGTCTTTTTTTGCGATAAGTTTTTGAGACACCAGCATGTGTATACTGTTTATCAAGTCGTATATAAGCATTTTTGTTTTTGATTCATCGGAATAACTCAAAGAGTTTATTAGGCGACTTAGTGTTTTAGGGACGTTGTCGGTATGGAGTGTACCCATGACAAGTTTACCCGACGCAAGCGTTGCCCTTATGCACCCCATTATATCTTCTTGCGTTCTAATCTCACCAAGAAGAATAATGTCTGAGTTTCTTCTCAGCGACAGAATAAGACCTTGGCTGTAGTCAGTTATGCCATTTGGTGTTATTGGGCACTGTCGTGGTATAGTGGAAAATGCATTATTTTCTATAGCAAACTTTCTTAAGTTTCCTTCAATAGGATTTTCATAGGTGTCAATAAAGCCGTGAGACTTAGGGTCCATGATTTTTTCTGCAAGGCATGCATAAATCAACGTCGTTTTACCCGAGTCCACAGAACCTGTAATTAGCACCAGCCCCTTTTCGGGAAACATGTTTTTGTACAATGGGTGATCTTTACTTAAGCCTATTTGATTGAGGCGCAAAATATTTTCATTGTTTAATCGCATAGTAAGTGATGCGTCGTCTTCACCATCTCTTACACTCAAACATCTGTATCTAAGCTCAACTCTAGGCTTGCCAGGTTTACTTACATTGAAAGTGTAAGTTGCGGCGTTATCTTGCCCCATCATGACACGTTGATAGGCACTTTCATCACCTTCTCTTGATTGATAGATAAATCCGATCATTCTTTTTATGTCGGTTTTGGTCATCATTTTTTTACTTATTTGAAAAACCTTGTTGTCTTTCTTTACAGATATAGGAAAGCCAACGCTGAACGTGATGTCAGAAACATTAAGCTCTTTTGCATGAATAAGTATAAATCTGAAGGCTCTCTCATCAATGAGGCCGCGTATCATAGTCTCGACTTTTTCGGGGATGAATTGATTGTTCATTTGGTTAGTCCCTCGAAGTAAATAAGCTCGTCAGTTAAAGACTGAACATCATCATCCGTTAACTCTCCAAATATGTCATCCACAGAAGGCAAAACTAGCCAGTCCATCTCATTGTCATTAAAGCGAGGTAGCTCTTTTATTTCAATTATAGACTCACCCACATTCATGACATTGCCTAAAGCATTGGTACCTATTTCTAGATTGAGAGTGGTAGGCTTAGTGAGTATTTTTCTGTCCGCCAAGAAATGGTATTGCAATTGGCCATAGAATTCCGAGATCATATTCCTAATATTTTCTCTTATAATGTTTTGCGCTAAACGGTGACCTTCAACCCAACCATTTATCGCCCCTTTGCGCCAATACTTTTTTTCCTCTTCAGTGACAGGAAGCAAATAAATACTTGGCGGCTTAGGCTGAGGCATAATCATATTGTCAAAGTAGAGAAGGAATGTTTGTGGTTGTGTTATAACTTCTGCTTGCCGCTTTATAAGAAAACGGCCTTTTATTTTTCTTTTCAATCTTTGATTTTCAATACGCTCTTGATAGCCAACTTCCATTATTGTCGGAGGTCTTACATTGCCATTATCTAGTGTTAGCATGAAGAATGGGAACGTGTTGTTTAAGTCTGCAAAACGTTCACCTCTTAACTTTGCATGGTACTCTCTCGTGGTCTTATAAAGCGCTGCATCCATCGCATACTTCATGGCGGTACCCATGATACCACGGTAACGCATTTCTTTATCTTGTTGCTCCTGTATAGAGCGCTTTATATTTTCCATGTCGCCTTCAGTAAGCTCTGAGATTTTGAAATCCCAATAAGGATGTCTGAAGTCAACTGTTTCGTCCATTGTCATGGGTTCGCCAAGAAGATAACTCCTGTCGAAACGGGCACTGTTACGTTCACTCTGCTCTTCGTAAAGCTTTTTGAGGTCATTAACTCGATGGCTTTCCACTGTCCTTTGAAGCTCTTTTTTCTCATTTTCGCTTAGCGTCATATCTTCGCTTGAAACTTCTTGAGAAAAGACCGAATGAGCGGATGTAACTAAAGAGAGAGCAATAATTATTTTCTTAAAGAATTGCATTACTGTTCACCTTTACATTTCAACATACCAAACCGTCATAATAAATTTCCCTTGAGAGTCATTTATATCAATTCGGTCGATATAACCGCCTCCATATTGCTGAATGATGTTGACGTATTTTTTTAGCGTTCTTTTTTCATTTTTTAGGCTAAGTGTAGTTGGAACTATTGGGGGCCTTTCGTTTGCGTAAACAAGCTTGTATCCTGCTTGAGTAGCAATTCTTTGTATAAGCGGCTCCGGTGCACCAACATAGCCCGTTTCCATTATCTGCTCAAAGTTTATCTCAACTCTCTCATTTTGAGCACGCGCTTGGCGTATTTGCTCCGCAGTTAGCTCGCCCTGCTTAAGCGCTTGGTTTGTTTTAACATATACGGCAAGTGCTTTTGCACTAAGAAGGCTTGCTTTGCTAAGCACCTCATTGGTTCGCTTATCTTCTTCGTAAATCTTTTTTTCGAAGTAGTTCATTTCTGGGGCGCGTTCGTTTTCAGTTGACGCGCATCCAGATAACAAAAAGCAAGGAATTAAAGCAGTGGATAGTATCCGTTTCATATCAGTAAGTCTCCCTTTACAGTCGCATATTATCACAATTATTGATAAGGACCTAGATTTAATTGACTGTAGTCACATAGCGTAATGGCGAGAGAGCCGCCAGCTCCATCTTCACGTGCACCTGTACCGTATGCGCCCTCACCTGCAAGGTAAAGAAAAACATCCCATTCTTCAGGCGTCGAGTGAGTCGCATGTTGCACATAAATTTGGTTTGCGCCAAGCGCTTCATTGTAAGTTTTGTTATACTGACCAACCAAAATCATTCTCGCAATATTTCTGCCTTCATTTTCTCTGACACTATTTGGAATGGTTCCGTTGTCGATAACTTCCCGGTAAGGGTTAGCATTGGCCGATGCATAGTTGCTATCATCTAAAAACCAAGTGCAGGCCGGCTTCTGAACGCGAGTGTATGCCCCTTCTACTCGGTCAACGCCCACGATTTGTATTGGAGAGTTTTTATGCATAAGATGCATGATTGAATCTCGTGTTGCAAACTCAGAAAGAATCTTTCTGTCATCGTCAGTAAGCGTGTTCGGATACTCAAGACCAGTTAATGTGCTTTTTGATCCATAGAATCCAGTGCCTTCACCAGCGAAAACACCTTCTTCAGCAGTTATTGTTGTTTTAACTGCATTTCCATTCGCTGGATTTTTTTCAAAAAGAACACCCTGGTTGTTTCCTAAATTTAAGTCCAACGTGTCGTTTTGCGCCTCGATGCTTAAGAAGTAATCTCCGCCTCTCGCATAAACACCAATGCGAGACCCCGCGGACGCCAGATCAAAAAGCGCACTTTCGTTAACCGTTAAGTCGTCATTGGCGGTAATGTTTTCAGCAATAACATCACCGTCAGTAGAGATGTCACCATTATTGTTAATTCTAAGGATGTCTGTGGTGTTGTTATTGTCTCTAACTGTGATGACATTAGCGCCTGCTGTTGTGGTGTAAAATCTTGCACTCTGTATGAATGCATCGGTGACAACAAGCTCTTCACCCTTAAGTGATTGCGCCTGTGCTTCTTGAACTCTCATTTGAATGACGTTTCCATCAGGACTTATACCGCAAGGAACTGTCCTGGCAACAGTTAAATCTGTCTCACCTGTAGCAGCGTTGTTTTCTTCATAAACATTACAAAGTGTATCTAAAGCGACCGGGGGAGCTGCTCCGTTACTTTGTGTTATGAGTAAAGATTGAACTTGAGCCGCGTCAATAATAGCTTCAATGCTGTCGTTATCGGCACCCGCTGTAATTGCACAATCAATGTATTCGCTATCCCAGTTTCCTGCGCCATCATCAGACCAATAGATGCACTGTCTTCTGTTAGCTGCTGCGGTGCTATCTCTGAATGTAACGTCGTCAATGAATGAATTTTGATTGTCGACCCTTTTATAGAAACCGTTAGTGCTTCCATTGAAGTTTAAAAATATCGCGATGTCGCATCGTTGACCTGCGATAAGACGATCTTCACAATCTTGTTCTGAAAGAATGACGTCATCTGCCAGATCGTCTAGGTTATTAGAAAGGACATATTGTACTGTAGGAAGGCCTCTTTGCCTGTCTTCCAAAAGAGACTCTAAGTTAAATACTAAATTGGCATAATTTAAAAAGTTGTTTTCTTGATTGTTTAACCCAAAGTCGATGTTGTCTGTTAGGAAATACATTCTGAATTCAGATACGTTTTCAGGATTTGCTGCATCAGGCTCTAATGCAGCAGCATAATCCATATTGAAAGGTCTAAGGGCGTTTATGTAACTGCAACTAATTAAAGCCGTCGTTTCCATTGAGGTTTCAAATGCCGCACCGCTGTCTCTTACGCCATCACTATTTAATGGGTCCCACCCCTCAACATCATTACCGCAGGTTTGGTTTTTATGGCCCACCAGGTAATCTTGAAGAAATGTGTTGAATTGATCTTCGTCCCATGTGAGTGTGGCGCCTGTAGCTGCACGCCCACCGTTAGTATCCCAAAAAACAAAACTAAATGCATCATGTTGCATGCGTTTTTGTACGGCATAAATGACATTTGTGATGTCGTTTGATACTGCGTTGATTTCTTTTTCATAGAAGTAGCGTTGAATAAGCGGCAGTGCTATAGAGGTAAGTATCGCAATAATTGCTAGAGTAATGATAAGCTCTATAAGAGAGTACCCCTTTATTCGATTATTTCTATTGGCGCTGTTCATTAGGAGTCCTTTTGAGAATTATTGCATTGCTGCATATTATCACAAGATAAAAAACTTGACACGGGTTAAATTGTCTGTATGATTGAATACAAGGTTAAACAATGTTTTGCCTGTTTGCTAATACTTTCGACTCAAATTTTAGAGTCAAAAAAGGCCACTTTATGTGGCCTTTTTGCTATGTCGGTTTAGCTATTAGGCAGCTGGTTCGATTCGGAACGTCACTTCAACGAATTCAACATCTGCGCTACATGCAGTATCGTAATCATCCTGAGTTACGTTAAGGTACTCCACTTGAGTGCCGTCAACTGAGAAGTTATCCCAGCCATAGTCTTCAGCGCCAAAGACGAAGTCAATGCAGCTTTCAATAGGCACAGCAGAATCAACCCACTGTAGACCATTTCCATCAAGGCCATCAACGGTAACTAAGCTGTTGTCAAACGCGCTCCAGATGGTAGATGTAGCTTCATCAAAACGTAATGACTTTGCAATCAATTCTGAAGAGATAAGTCGAGCGTTATCGAGCGTAGAAGAAATAGGCTCTTTACGGTAGCGATCCTGAATGTTTTTCATTGTGGTGTTCATGCTTGTAAGTTGAGCATCTGCGCGGCTTCCTCCAAAAAGAGATTGGCCGATGGGCAGAATTACGCCAGCAAGTACAGCAATAACCGTTATAGTGATAAGCAGTTCTATTAATGTGAAACCACCTTGGTTTAGCTTTTTGTTTTGAGAGTTTTCAACTTTCATTTCGTGTCTCCATTTCGACGTGTTTTTCAATCATGACTGAAACACTAAAAAGTAAGAAGATGCCTCCTTGACTTTCCGTGTCGAGCCTATAGTAGCGCAATTTATTTTTTTTATTAGAAGAATTTTTCATCAAGTGAAAAAAAGTTTTTTGTGTGTTCGATTGGAGAAGGTTACTCGCTTTTTCGAAAAAAGGGTTACTGTCTTTGTTTTAAACAGGAAGTAACGTAGGTAGAATGCAATTATGTTGAAATATTCGAATAGATTAGTAACTTAATTATCAACCACTTACATCAGCTTTGATGATGGTTTGTTTAATTGTTTCATATTGATCGAAAAATGCGATTGGGTGGGAGGCGCATTGCTGCTGAGTTTACACTTTTTAGTAAGCAATATAACAAATAAAAAATAGAGTAGGTCTGCGCGAAGCGGAGACCGTATCGCTGCAAAATGCAAAAAAAAATAGAGGGCGGTGCCCCCTATTCAACAACAAGTATGGTTTAAAGCTCGAAGTCTGCGAAGTCGTCAGAATCAACTTGAGATTCAATCTGGCCTGTCAGGTAACTTGATATCTCACTTTCTTGTGGAGCAACCTGAACATTGTCAGATTTTAGGTAGCTGTTCACCCAAGGTACAGGGTTGCTAGAAGGGCTCTCAAAGTCTGGTTTTAGACCTATTGCGCTCATTCTGTTGTGAGCAATATAATCGACATATTCAGACAATATTTGCTCATTAAGACCCATGAAAGAGCCTTTGCTGAATAGAAACTTGGCCCATTCTTTTTCCTGCAAGATTGCGTCTCTGTATATGCCGCAAGCCTCTTCTTTGCATTCGTCGAATATCTCTTTCATCTCAGGATCATCTCTCCCTGAGCGCCACAGGTTGATGATGTGTTGAGTTGCAGTCATATGGAGAGATTCGTCGCGGGCAATGAACCTGATTATTTTTGCATTTCCTTCCATTTTTCTTCTTTCAGCAAAAGAAAAAGAGCAGCAAAAAGAAACATAAAACCGGACGCTCTCTAAAGCATTAACAGACACCATGCATAGGAATAATGCTTTCTTTAAGCCTCTTATTGTAGAGTCTATAGTGGCACCGGTTTTACGGCATTTATGTATACCATCTCCCATGGTTTCTCTGTGCTTGCACGCGATAATAAGAGCGTCGTAATACTTGCTGACGTCTACAGCTCTCTTCTTTATCTCCTCATCGTCGACAATTGTATTGAAGACGCTAGATGGGTCATTAAAGAGGTTTCTTATTATATGAGTATATGAGCGAGAGTGAATGGTCTCAAAGAAAGACCAGGTTTCTATGAAAGTCTCAAGCTCAGGTATAGAAACTATCGGAAGGAAGGCAACATTAGGGCTTCTGCCTTGAACAGAGTCAAGTAGTATTTGGTACTTAAGATTGTACACAAAGACATGCTTCTCTGCTTCAGAAAGAGACTCAAAGTCTATCTTGTCTTTAGATACGTCAACTTCTTCAGGGCGCCAAAAAAAGCTTATTTGCTTTTCTGTTAGCGTTTCAAAGATGGCGTGCTTTTGTTGGTCATACCTAGCAACATTGACCGGATTACCGAAGAACATAGGTTCTGTTAGTTGGTTGTTGTTGACTGGGTTAAAGGTGGTGTAGGTATGGCTCATAATGTACCTCATATGGCTAAGTTGTGTTGACAGGTTAAATGATAACAGAAGCTGTGTGGATAGTCAACTTTTAGCTATACGAGGCACATTAAAGCAGTGTAATTTTACGCCTTTTCGCTACTATTTTCTTTATTGCCCTTGTAGCGCTTGTGTCGAGTTGGCCCACCCCCTTTCCCTCTATAATGAGGTGGATTTGCCGTTGCCGCACAGCTTCTGGAGCAATACTTTGCAAAGCCTCTAGCTCTATCAGCCACGCGCGCCTCGAACTCATTCCCGCACTCTGGGTTGGCACAAGTGTAGGTTTCTTTTTTGCCGTAAACCTTCTTTGGTTTGTCTTGCTTGTCTTTAGACATGGTGTGTACCTCTAAATAAGAAATCGGATTAAAGTCGGTTAATTATCGTGCCGCTGTTAGCAAAATATGTTGCTAACAGAGCGGAACAATTCGTCTTTAAATAGTATGTGTTGACATCTAATAAACCTTATTGTTTATCGTTAATTGGAGTATCTCACAGCTCTGTGGGTGTAGTCAATAAATATTGTAAAAAATCCTGACATATGTTTGTTCAGGTGACGAAATACAGATTAAATATGCGTATTTTCAATAATAAAAATGGAGATATAAATCCGTATAAAACAACATGGCTAAGTGGGATTTAAGAGGCTTTTTGTATATAGCTCCTATATAGTTTTTTATATATAGCTTTGTCTGTACCTGTTTAAGTTAGCTCTATTGGTTGTCGTTCAATGTGTGGTTTTGTGTAGTGATGGTGATTAGATGTTTTGTTGTTGTATGTGGGGTTATATGGATTGTCTTCACTAATTGTAATAGGTGTTATTGCTGGGGCGTATAGTCACTATATGGTGGATTAAGTTGCACGTTTTAGTTTAGTTGTTTGTGTGGATTTGTGATGGAGATATTAAGCTTATCTCTTTTATAGGAGTGAGGTGTTATTGGTAGGTTCTGATTGGGGCTTATTGTTCGTTGTACTCTATATATAGGGTTATAGTCGATATGGGTTTGGGTTTGTTTTTAGCTCTATGTGTATAGCGTATGGGTTACAGCTATAGGGAGTTATCTATGTGTAGTTTTCATATTATGTTTATAGATAAGGTTTGTTGTATTTGTTTATTTGCTGCTGTCTTGTGTGGATGTTATTGCGTGGATTATAGGTTTTTTGCTGGGTTTGTTTTGCCTGTATGGTTAAGGTCAAATGTACTAAAGGTGGGATTATGTTGGATGGATTTGGGGAGGAGTAGAGCGTTTAAGCTCTACCCTAATTTGTGTTTTTTTCGTGAGAATGGCTGGCCCCGGCGATGATATTTATTACAAGTGCGAATAAGATAAAAATCAGAGCTGTTGCCATTATAGTGGTTAGTTCTTGGTTGCTCAGCGCGGTGGTGTTTTCTATAACATTTAGCTCATCGTTTGATGTGGCGTAGAAAATCTTGTAGATAACGGTGGCGATGAGAACGAGGAAGCTAAGCGCGGCCATTTTTACGTTATTGGTCATATATCTAATAAGGCTGATGTCGCGTGCATCGAAGGATGCGAGCAGTCCGTTGGTGGAGTTTATAAGCATCATTAACGCGGAGAAATTAATAGCAAAGAGCGGAGCGAGTAGTACGGTGTGTGAAGAAATTACGGGTATTATGGCGTCCTTGGAATAGATGCTATCGCTGATGATGGCTAGCGCAAGAGTGATGGTCATAAGGTTTGGTATTCTTAGTCTTTTGAATGCTTGAATGTCTTCTTCATAGCTACCGTACATGATGGTTATCCTTTATGTTTTTTGGTTTATTGTGAGTGTTAATTGTATGCTTGATTGGTCCGTTTTGCGAGTGGTTTTTGGTTTGCGGTTTGATTTTTGTTGGGAGTAGCCAGGCGTTGTTTGTGGTCCGCCTGGCGATTAGATTGTTGGTGGTTATGCCTGCCTTAGTGGTGGCGAGAGTGCGTCACACGTCGGGATCAGTATTGTTTAAATACATAGATACCATGGCCATGGCAGCGTTCCTTACAAGCAGGCTGACAATGATGGCAGCAACGCTGAAGCTGGCCAGCATGAGATGGTCTTCTGCGGTGTTTGTGGCTGCCTGTCCCTCGGGAGGGAAGACAATAGGAACGATAATAAACGCGGGCATGAACGAAGAAACCACAATGCCGAGCTTACTGACTTTTGCCGCAAAAGAGACATGGGTCCGGATGCTTTTGGGTTTAGGTATCGATGCGTTGATGCATGAAAGGACGGCAAGTGCTAGCGCGCTAGCCATGTAACCTGCAAGCATGATTAGCCCTATCTTTTCGAATTTATTAAGCGTGATACTTTCGCTGCTATCCATGGCTACAGCGAGTACCAAGATAGCAAAACTTAGTATGCCAATGATGGCGTTTCGCATGGCGAACGTGCGGTATATTTCACGGTCAGTGATGTTCATTTTGTTTATATCCTAGGGTAAATAAAGGGTAGTTTGGTATCACTCAGGGAATGAGCCATCTGGACCTGTGACGTTCTCAACCTCTTTCTGAGCAATGGATGTTTCAACGGTTTTCTTGGCCGTAAAAAATGAGATGGCCGTGATAAACAAGATAGATGACAGGAAAGAAATATGATGTGGCAGGAACGTATCAACGATATCCCTGTTTGGTTCGTTTACAACATCCATGACGGTTACTCCCATCACAACAAAAGCAAGAATGCCGCCGGCAATGGCAGTGGCCGCCATCTTGTGTCCGATAGATTTTAGGGTGTCGCTGTCGTTAATGGGAGGCGTTACTTTTATAACAACAAGAGCGCCTTGTATTAAAAAGAACGCGAAAAGTGCTACGTAGAGAAAGGTTATTGTGTAGAGTGAAATGGTGTTTATTGACGCTTCTTTAAAGATAAAACTGGTCGACGTTAGAATGAAGGTTGATGCTATACATACGCATAACATTGCAAGTAGTTGCATGATAAAAAGCGATGCGTACTGGGGTGGAAGTGAGTCTGTGTTATTGCTCATGGTGTTGCCTCTTAATGGTTAGTAAACGGTGTCGTGTTGTTGATGCCCGGCATAATGTCAGGCGTCTATTAGCCCGGCGTCGGGGTTAAGCGCTGATTCTATTTTGGTGGCCAGTTTATACAGTACAATGGCGATAAATGCTGACGCTGCGGGTATTATTGCGTGTGCAGGTAGTGTCGTCATGAATTGCTCAACAGAGTCAGCGTAGAGTAATTCGAACGAAGAGATAAACAAGGATGCAATAGCGATGGCCATGCCTGATACCGCAAAAGGATAAAGTGCCATTTCTAGCATGTTAAACAAAGAGTTTGTTGTGTTGCTGCGTTTAACGAGTGCGAGTATAAGGCTGGTTGTAGTTGCCATTGTAGCGATAAAAAAGAGGGCCAGAAGGGTGCCATATACAAAGACCATCGTTGTTGATATGTCGTTAAAAACGCTCAGAGTAAGGTATTGTGCAATGGAGATTGTGACGATAGTGAGCAATAGTGCCACCAGCGACGAAGGCAGTAGTTTTGAGTAGTAGTGGAGTGTGTTGCTGTCCATTTTTGTTTACCTGTTAATGTATGATGTGCATAGGCAAAAGGCTGATGGATTGCTCCACCAGCCGCGTAGTTGACACTTAGCTTTCATTGCTTGTTGTGTCGGCGGGTTGGTCAGGCATACGTTTCGCGCACTCGTGCATGAGTGATGATACAACGAGGGACACAACGAGCGTGATAGCAAGCACAATGCTGTCGTCACCACTGAGGTCATCAGCGTCTTTTAGTACAGTTAAAAAGATGAAGTAGAACACAGTAATAGCCGCAATAAGTAGCCCATTAGATGCCTGTCTATACATGGTTGAGGTGAGGCGTATACGTTTTGATTCTGGGTACGCGTCAGCCCCTTTAATGTAGCGATATTGAGCCACGGCCATGAAGATAGCGTTAATGATGGAGTAGGTCATAGCGACAAAGGTTACGCCGATAGTAAGGGGGTAAACGACATCTCTTGTATCAATAGAAACAGTAGCAAGAAGGATGGCTGATGATATACAAATGAGCATACTGATAAGCAGCATTAAGGTTGGGTTTTTTGGTGTTGTACGCATGGTGTTTCCTTCTTTAGTGTGTAGTAAGCTTAATTTTATTCATCAAAGATTGAGTAGAATCCAACCTTTTGCATGGCGAGCGATGCGAGGGCAAGTGGGAGTAAAAATTGAAACGACAGCGCGCCTGCGTACTGATGTTCAAGATTAATAAGATCGCTACCCATCATATAGAGGTAAGCAAGCAATAAGAGCATGCCTACGACAACCACCCGGATCATAAATAGGTTTAGATTGGGGTAATAAGACGGCGGGACGTGTTCTCGTGGTGTGATGCCAATGAGTATGCCTACAATACTGCCAGCAAAGCCAAGCGTCAGGATAATGAGAGAGATGAGCGTGACGATTATGGCGAGATTTGCAATGGTGTAGTAGTGCTCAATGAGGGTTGAAATCGAGTAAGCGAGGCTCGCACCGGTGATGAGTAATGATGCAATGGAAGCGCGAAAAAGTGCGGGACTTTGATATTGCTCTGTTGTTGTCATGTGCATTCCTAAGCTGCGTATGCAGCATGGCAAGTGGGGGTTATGCGTCCACCTGCCTGCTAATAATAACAGCGGCGCTACTGCATAAATGCGCGCTGTCGGTTAGGTTCTCTTGTCATAAACAAGGTGTCATTTTGGTCTAACATCATCTGGCCGACTGCGGTTGCTTTGAAGCCAGAGAAGTTGCCTTTACGTTTCAGTGCAAGGATGTGATTGCGGTCGCCGAACAGGGTTTCTGTTGCGCTGTTGCTGTTATCCTTAGGCACTGACCATAGCATTTTATTACTGTCCATATATAAGTCAAAAAAGCCGTTGCCGACAAATGCAAGGGTACGGTTTTGGTTGCTTGCTGGTGAGATAATGCGTGCCATGATGTTAACTCTCTCTGTGTTGTTGTGCTGACAGGGTTAGTATCTCAAATGCTGTGAGTGTTGTAAAGTGTTTTATGTATATTAATGGGTGATTAAGGTATAAAAGAAAGCAAAAAGGATCGGTTTTCATACGTGGAAAAAGGCGTACATATACCTATTGAAAATAAGCAAAGTTAGCGTGGGTAGTAATTAAAACGTGTGGTTTAAGTGAGCATGCTAAGCTGCACCGCATATATGCGGAGCGTGGACTTTATATATTCGGAGCAGCATCGAATATAAGGGGGAATGCAAGGTATATAAGGTGGTGGTGCATAGATACGAAAACGCCCTCACACGTTAGCATGAAGGCGTATTTTTTATGTGTTGTTTGTGGGTTTAGTTAACCCACGTTGCGCCTGGGGCGGGTGCGATGAAGTTCTCATCTTCAAAGTTTTCTGTGGTGAAGTCGTACTTTTCAGACAAGATGTGGGGCTTGTATTCCTCCATAGAGAAAGAGCCAAGCTCATCTTCGAAGCCGCAGACATACGCCATGCCAATGCCGTCTTCATCTGGCAATACTGTGATGTAGACTTCCCACATGTTTTTCAACATGATGTGGCCGTACACTTTCACTTCAACGCCTGTGTCTAACTTCATTGTAGCGGGGGTAACTTTGCGATTAATCATGGGTCAAATCTCCTGTTGTGCTGACAGGGTTAGTATCGCAAAAACTGTGTAGGATGTAAAGCTTTTTCGTATAAAAAAGTGATATTTTTAGTATTATTTATCACAAAAAGAATGGCGTTTTATACGTGTGAGGTGTGCAGTTTATTGGGTGGTGGTGTGGGTGAGCGAAGGTGCTCACCGCTTCATTAAGACATGTGCTTACAGGTTAGCGTCAGCGTGTTGCTGTAGGGTGTGAAGTGCTGAGATAAGGCAGCCGTACCCGCTCATTTCGCTGTCAAGGTTAATGCCTAACTCGGTGATCTTATCGATAAGCTTTGTGTCTTCTGCAAGGTGGCGCTGTATCTCACCTAGGTGGCAAGCGAGGGTGTTGTTTTGTTCTGGCGTTAGGCTGTTAAGGTCGGCTTTCATGGTGTGTACTCTGGCTTGTATGGGGTTGATAGAGAGCGTTGTAGGGTGCCGCAAAGGGCGGGGATTATAAATCCCAACCCATTTGCACTTGACCTAGCTTGTTGGTTTTGGTTTCCACCGCTTTGTAGCCAGCCGCAGTACAGATTTTCATGGTCACGTTGCGTGAGGTTTCGATGATATTAAGTGACGCGATAAGTTGCTCGCCTTTGCGCATCATGGCGCTGATTGCTGCGTCTTTGTTGCCGATAGCTGACAGGATAGCAGCGGCTTTTTTCGCGCCTGTTTTGCTGTCTTCTAGGGTCACATTAGACTTAAGCTGTGCTGCGCCTTTCTCGGCTGCGATAGCTAGCTCAAGTGCTTCCACGTGTGAATCTAACCACAGCTGCTGCTTCTCAGTTTCAGCGATTTGCTCGTGTGCTGGGATAGATGCTTCAAGGTCGTGGTTTTTGCAGAAACGTGCATAGCGAGCGTTAAGTTCAGATACGGTGCGTAGGATTTTTTGCTTAGCCATGATGTTGCCCTCGGTGTTGTTTAACGTTGTTGTGCTGACATGATTAGTATCGCAAAACCTGTGGGCGTTGTAAAGCTTTTTCGTATAAAAAAGTGAATTATTTCGTATTAAATAACACAAAAAGGATCGTATTTTATACCCTACAAGCCAGCGCAAAAAAGCACTGGCTCATAGCTACGTGTTACCACGAAGTATGGCGCATGTCACACCACGTGAAAAGGCAGTTCCATCGCTTTCATAAATGCGTTAGTGCCTGTGGTATCAGGGCATTCATCGAAGTCAAAAATACGCATAGGGGGTGGCACTGATGCCTGAGAGACGGCTCCAAGGTGTCCACGTGGCGTACCCGACATGGCGAGGTCGGTTAATTCGACTTCTAGGGCTGCTTCGGTCAGTTCATGAACGCGAAGTGAATCGACTGGCTCATCAAAGATGGTCGCAATTTCAATCAGCGTATCACTGTCTTTCACGCTTTCGGTACTGATGGCGGCCACAAGGCAAAGCGCAAGGTGGCTGCCTTTTGACAGGGTGGTAACAAGGAGCGGTTTATGTGGCATGTTGACCTCGGCAAGTGCTGTTGTGTTGACCTGTATAGTGTCGCAAAAACAGGCTGAAAAGTAAAGAAAAATTGCATATTTTGCGTGTGCATGTCGCGTAAAATATGGGGCTATTAGTTATTGAAAATACGCAAAGTTAATATGGATGTAATACGGTTAAGCATGCATATGGCACGTACAAAAAGGGTGTTCCCTGCTGCTGAATGCAGCCTTATCTTGCTGAGGGTGTCAGCACAACGGCAAGACAGGGCGGCAGCAGGGAACGTGTGACTGTGCTAGGGTATTGGGGTGATGTGTGGGCGTACCATTACGCCACAATATCACCACACATTTCGTAGGCATTGAGCGCCAGCGAGACGGTCTCTTCACCGTTTTTCTCGTCCAGTGCGGCATGGGCATCGCGCTTGGCTTGTACCCAGTCTATGCCATCACCAGCCCGTGAAGGGTGGTAGTTGTTGTCGATATGTTCTTGTACTTGCTGCCATAGTTGCGAGTTGAATGCTGTCATATTTATGCTCCGTGTTTGCGTCAAGGTGAGGGAGGGCTTATAGCGCCCAGCCCAGTTGAACCTGACCACACTTGTTGGTTTTAGAGTCTTTCACCGCATAGCCTGTTGCGCAAATTTTCATGGTTACTTTGCGTGAGGTTTCGATGATGTTAAGTGACGCGATAAGCTGCTCACCTTTGCGCATCATGGCACTGACGGCTGCGTCTTTGTTGCCGATAGCTGATAGGATAGCTGCGGCCTTTTTCGCGCCTGCTTTGCTGTCCTCTAGCGTTACGTTAGATTTAAGTTCTGCTGCGCCTTTCTCGGCTGCGATAGCCAGTTCAAGTGCTTCCACGTGCGCGTCTAACCAAAGCTGTTGCTTTTCCGTTTCAGCGATTTGTTCGTGAGCAGAGATAGATGCTTCAAGCTCGTGCGTTTGGCAAAAGCGAGCATAGCGAGCGTTAAGTTCAGATACAGTGCGTAGGATTTTTTGTTTAGCCATGGTGATACCCTCTCGGTGTTTTTTAACGTTGTTGTGCTGACAGGGTTAGTATCGCAAAACCTGTGTGTGTTGTAAAGCTTTTTCGTATAAAAAACACAATTATTTTGTATTATTTTTCATAAAAAGGATCGGGTTTAATACCTATAAGGTGGTGACAATAAGGGTGTGCTATGGTCAGGGCTTGCGGTCGAAATCAGGTGATGAAGTGTGGCAACAAGCGTGCGTTCACCTCTGCTTTAAGAAAGCGCCATCGGCGCAGATAGGGCAGTCGTAGGCGTAAAAAGGCGCGGTAATGTCGCGCCTGTGGGGGTCGTGTTTTGCTATTCTACTGACTCATTTTACTCGTGGATGCTGCCATAGCTACAAGTCCACCAATGGGCCCAGCTAATTGAATCCCTGCTTCTATACTGTTGATGAAAGGATCTCCATCACCGTGTTCAGTCTGAGGTGAGCAAGTCACCGCTTCAGGGATGTAGACCTCTATGGTGTTGCGAGGTCTAACAGGGATGCTTTTTGTATCACCTCGCCCTTCAGCAATGGCGTCTGCGACCTGGCATGCCTGGTCATATTGAAGCGCATTATAGTAGCAGTCTTTACCAATATTGCCGTTGTAGTGCATGACGACAAACATACCCGTGCCACCGTTATTACTGCCCATGCCAAACGTGTTTATTTGATAGCGTGGCTCGCCAGTCGTGGTGTATACTGCACCATTGTGGAAAACGTACGAGTCCGCAATCTTTTGCGCTTTTTGGGCAATATCGTCACGATTGTCGGCCACCCACTCGCGGCAAGCGACATCCTCTTTCGATGTAAAATCAGCCTGAGAGAGTTTGTTCAGAAGACCGCATTGTCGTAAGCTGTGGTGGAAGAAATTTCCGTCAACGCTGAGGTTTGTGTAGTTGCGCCAATAGTTGCAAAATGGACTGTTTAACATTGGGCTATAGCTGTTACCGATGTCTCTACTAGTGGCAACAGTGACAAAATCATCCAGAGGAACAGGCGTGAAATCAAAATCGCCGTAATGAAGTGCACGGTCGTGGTTGTTGGTTAATTGTCGAAACAACTGCTTGCCATCCCAGTGAATAGAGACGTCACTGACCTTCATGGCTAAAGGGAGTTGTTCATCGTTAAGTACACGAATCGTTACGTCTACGGTGTCGGTTAATGTGACAATGCGTGGCTTTTGGCAGCGAGGCGGAATAATGGCAGCCTCATACAAAAAAGGGATGGTAAGTGTTTGAAGCTTAACGCCGGCTTTATGCGCCGCGTTAATGCTTGAAAGTGATGCATTCGAGGTGGGTAAATGGGTCATAATAAATCCTTGAGTTGTGTTGACAGTGTACAGTTTTACACAGTCAGTCTGGTATGTAAAGCGTTTAATAATGCTTGTCGTGTGGCGTGATATGAGGCTCAATGTAGATTAAACATAGAGCCTCGCATCGTCACAAAATCGCTTAGCGCGTAATGGGTGGGTTGGCTTTCATGATCGCTTCATGGTGTGCCTTGGCATCATCAAACAGTATGGCTAGCTCACCCCTTTTCGCAACAAATGCCTTGCTGCCTTTGCGTGAGCCTGTGAGGTGTTTTGCACTCATATCAAGGATGATGTTAAGCATGTTGTTTGACACTTCCGCTAGGCGACCTTGTGACAACAATTCGTACATACTGAACGCAAACGAGCCGTATGACGCTTTCATTGCCTTGATCATAGGGGCAAGCATATCAAGCACAGACATCATAGATTCATCAATGCGAGCCTGACGGGCATCCACGGCTTCGCGGTACATTTCCGCGTCAGTTTTGCCGCCGTTTTTGTTGCGCTGCTCGTCAAGTTCAGCTTGATAAGCGGCTTGTTTCTCGGCTAGGCGTTGCTCGCGTTTTACTTCGCGTTTTTTCGCCTTGATGGCGTCAACAAGGCCAGCGTCACCCACTTTCGCAACACAGTCGCAACCAACAACGCTTTTCTTTTTGTCCGCAGACAAGAGGATAAAATTGTGCACCAGTGGCGTGCTGCAATGGTGGCAGCTACCTACGGCAACATCGCTTGGCATGGCCTGAAGGGCTGCCTGGTATGCCATTGGGTTTTGCTCACCTAGCGCAGGGCTAGGGATAGAGTATAAGCCGATAAGTTTAAAAGGCGCTTTACCCATACCGCTAAGTTCAAATTGGTGAATAGTGCTAGTGGCCTGTGACATCGTTTTCTTCCTGTTGTGCTGACAGGATTAGTATCTCAAAAACTGTGTGTGTTGTAAAGGTTTTTCGTATAAAAATGCGTATTTTTAGGTATTAAATGGCACAAAAAGGATCGCATTTCATACCCGCAAAACGCCATTGAAAATAAGCAAAGTTTAGCTGAGAGGTAATAGTAAGGCGCCCCAGGCTTTAAGAAAAAAGGCACCCCTGGGGTGCCCGTGCGAGACTGTAACAAGCCAGAGATATAGACGCGGTTTACTGCGTGGTTTCGCTGTCAGATTGAGGCGCGAAGATATAGTGAATTGCCTGAATATCTGCGTACGCGATAACGTTGCCGTTGGCATCTGTGGACAAATGAAACGCGTGAGTGCGGTGCCCTAACGATTGTTCAAGCTGCGTGATTTCCTCTTTGCCTGCCATCTCAATAAATGCACGACGGGTAATTTCATGTGATGCATCCATGCGCCTAATGCATGATTTTGCTGATTCGTTGGTGTCGTTGTGGCTAAAGCGGAACGGGGCGATTTGTGACTGGGCCATGATGATTTACCTGTGTTGTTGTGCTGACAAGGTTAGTATCGCAAAAGCTGTGTAGATTGTAAAGTGATTTCGTATAAAAATGCGTGCGTTTTGGTATCAAATGACACAAAAAGGATCGTATTTTATACCTCAAAAAGTGCCATCTCAGCGATTGAAAATAAGCAAAGTTGCCTTGGGTTGCCCTGAGAAAACTCGCAGCTTCAGGCAAAAAAAAGCCCCAACAACGTGGGGCTAACAGGGAGGGTGGTATACTTGTTATGCGCGAGGTTTTGTTCTGCTGATAGCAACAATACCTAACACGAAAAGGGTGGCTGTGCTGGTAATGGTGCTGATGCCAGCGGTGAATACGGTGTACGACATATCGCGACCTGCGGGCAACGTGGTCATGACTTCAGCAAGCAAAATAAAGCCACCGACTACCGTGAGCAGTGCCGTCAATAGAATGAGATCATTCAGTCTATCAGGCGTTGATGACTCGTGGCCATTGCGCTCTGATTCCTCAATGATGCTGTACTTGTAATGGCGACGGCAAGCGACAGAAATGCCCGCGCTGGTGAGTACGACAAACACAGCGGTGAATATCGCGTCAGTGTTAAACGGTGCAATAAGCACGGCTGTGATGGTGGCAATGATAGCCGCAGCAAAAGACAAGAGCTTGATGCGATATGCTGCCACGTTATGGCGTTGTTTTTCGTCTGAGTCAATGACAGGAAAGCTGCCAAAAGGTGTGTTCATAATGTAATACCTGTGTGGTTGTGCTGACAGAGTTAGTATCGCAAAACCTGTGTTCGTTGTCAACAAAAAGGGGGCTGATTTCACAAAAAAAAGAAACAAGTAAATGGCGTCAGCATTAGCGCTTTAGGTTGCCTCGACATGCGGAGCGAGAGTGCCGCACGCTCTTCTTTAAGCATTGAAAATAAGCAAACTCACGGTGATTGAATAATCCCCCACACGCTTGTGTAGGGGGGAGATTAGATGCCTGTTGCTGCCTTTTTATTGGGCTATGATGCCATCGCCTCAGCGGCATAGCTTGGTGCAAGCATGCAGACAATGTAGGTGTTGCCATTCTCTAAATGGATAGCGGCACCTTGGCTGTTTTTGAGCGCATTGGCATGGATAACACGGTAGCTTTTACCTTCGTAAGTATACACATGGAAGTCAAAGCGATTGTGTACCGTGCTGGCCTGACTCCCGCCGTGAATGCGGCGCAGTACAGCCTCATTGTTAAGGTCAAGGTTAAGGTGGATAGCCAGTGCTTCAAGGTGATTGTTGATGGCGGGAAGGTCGAATGCACCTGACGCTGCACGCTTAGGGATGTGCTTCACCGCGGCTTGCGCTTTAACGAGCGCCTCGTCTAAGATGGTGTCGATTTCCTGCGCATAGCGGTCGGCATCAACGACGATTTCGATAAGCTTGTTGTCTGAACGTTCTGCGTTCTCGCGTGAGCCCACGTGGGTAAGGTTGCCGGTGGCGTGCGTGAAGAAATAGCGGAATACAGATGTTGCTTTAGGTGCGGTATTTTCAGTATGAATAATCATGGTATAACCTCTGTTGTGCTGACAGGGTTAGTATCGCAAAACCTGTGTGTGTTGTAAAGTGTTTTGTGTGAAAAAAGGCAATTATTTTCAAAAAATATTAGGGGGCATGGCGAACACAAGGCTCGCCCATGCGTATAGAAAAGCGTGGTTAGGTAGTGGCGTTTGCGCTCTCCTTCTGGCTTTTTGCGAGGCTTTCTACCTCGTCATTTCGGATGCACAGCAGCGTTAAAAACATAGTGAAATCATTGGTGTCCACCGAGGTTTTTGCCACCAGCGAGAGCATTTCAGCGACACTGGTTGATAGGGTTAGGTTGCGCATAGTCTCTTCACCAAGCTCACTATAAAGCTTATCAAGCATCGCGGATGTTCCACGCGATGCACAAGCAAGCCCTATCGCGCGCGCGACATAGATTGATGCGAGATTGTAGGTCTTCATACGCTCTTGCGCACCCGATTTAATCAGGTTATCTCCGGTGGCCTTTTTACCGGAAACTTCTTTGGCTATCTTGCGTATATCGAAGAAACTGAGGTTTCTTAGATTGGTGTGTGTCGTTGCCATAGGGTGTCCTTGGTCGTGCATTAAATGAGGGCGTGGCGGCCTGAAGTTGTCAGGCCGTGTGCATACTTACTGCTGGTTGATTTTAACCCGTGCGGCGTGCCCACAGCTTTTCTTGATGTACGTTGATAGGCGTGGGATTGCTCTGTGAGGTTCACGAGCGAAGACGCTTTCAATGTTCTTTTCTTCGTCGTACTCGCGCGCCATTTCAATGATCTCTTTCACGTACAAAGAAATAAACATGTTGATAAGTGTCGCGGCGCTGTACGCACTCATTTCGAACAACGGAATGTCGTTATTTTTTAGCTTGTCCATAACAAGCAAGTCGGCCTGCTTAGCCAGCGGTGACAGAGAACCGTAGACCTCTTTAATGGCATCCATGTTGTCGATGTTAAGGCGAGATGTTACCTCAGTGCCGTAGCTTTTAAGCAGTGCGGTTTGTGTATCAAGGCGGTCTCGTGTCTCGCTGACGATGTGTGCTGCTACGTCGTCAAACGAGTCGAACTGCGTAAGGTTGGTATCAAAGAAAGGCACGCAGATGGCCGCAGAAATGATGTCGGCTGTCATGCTCTCGTTAACGATATTGAATGCTTTGCTCATGGTGATTACCTGTGTTGTTGTGCTGACAGGATCAGTATCGCAAAAACTGTGTATGTTGTAAAGTTATTTCAGTAAAAAAGATAAATTTTTTCAAATGCCATGCAATATGGCGAGCATGAAGCCCGCCTTCAAGCACAGTAAGGCGCGGTTGTGACACGCTTGTTAACGATGTTGAGGAGGAATGTACTTTTCATGGAATGAGCACGCATCAATGCCGTAGATGATATGATGATGTTTGCCTGATAGCGTCAGCTTTGTGTTGGTGTCATCTGCAATATAATCCTGTTTGCTGATGCTTGAAATTGCACTGAGACGGACGTGCAAGACGCTGTCACTTTCATCAATCTTGCGGAATTCTCTTACCACCGCTTCAGGCAGTGATGAGATAAAGTCGCCCACCGTGATGTTGGCCACAAATTTGTGTTCAGCAAAGCCGCTCATTTCAATACGGACGTCATCGCCTTGCTGTGAGATAGAGGTGACTTCATTGAAGTTGATGATCAATGGCGAATCTTCTGAAACGTTTATAAACATTTTTATCTTCCTGTTTCGTTTGCCTGGCGATGGGGTTTAATAGCGCTTGTCATACGAGTGACTAAAGCGTGTTGCCTGAGGGGAGTACAGCCTCGGCTTTATCCTTCTCAACACGGTAGTTACCTTGGATGAGCACGCTTTGATTGTTAGAAAGAGAGAACTCAAAAAGACGGCCTCTCAAGTCCAAGACGGCGTAGTGATGGGTAGTGCTCTTGAAGTCAAAAATGGCACCAAAACGCATGTTAATAACCACATCACCGTCCTCGCCAGCAATAAGCGAAAAGCGACACATGCTGTCGGTGCATGAGGTCACATTGACGACGTCAGTAGGTGAGGTTAAGGCGGCGAACCGGGTGCCTGGTGGCAATGTGGTGTATTGCGGCGGCTGTGCAGCACGCTTTGTTGCCTCTTTATCGATAAAAGAGATGGTAGGGATGCCTACTAGTACCGCCAGCGCCCCCATTATGCCCCAAAAAAAGAGAACTCTTGGAGATGTTACGTCAAAAATCGGCATGGTGTGTTCCTACGTTGGCGTGGGGGCTTAAAAGCCCACCACTCTGATTTTTAGTGCGGGTTCATCCTCACTAGGCTGGTATGAGCTAGAGCTGCTAACCAGCTCGATGTTGAAATCGACAAGGCCATAGGCGGACATCTCAGATTTACACCAACGCTCAACTTTCGCCTCATCAGGCGCAATGATAAGTAGTTGCTCTTCACCGGTTTGGCCAATAAGGGTTGTTTTATAAAACATTGTCATTCCTCTGTTGTGCTGACAGGATCAGTATCTCAAAAACTGTGAGTGTTGTAAAGGCTTTTTGTGAAAAAGTGTGTTTATTTTTGGTAGGGTGCGGGCCTCCGCATGGAGACCCGGGATGCATTATGCTGCCGGCTCAAGCTCGACGATAACCGTTTCGTTGTGTCGGTCCTCGTTAAGGATGGTCAGTCCTTGCGCCTTCATGCTGGCCACCACCAATTCGCGGTCTTGAGGGCGATTAGCGTTCCAATATACTGCGATAGAAGAAGGCATCGTCTGTGGGCCCTTCTTGATCATGCCGCAATATGCGTAAGCGGTGTCTTGCGGTAGTGATGAGCCGAGCTTCATTTTCTCTGCGGCCATGTTCGCACGTGTCATGCTGCAATCGCCACTGTGGCGAGTTAGGCGGGTGGCGGCAAAGCCTTGCTCCGATTTCAGGGCACGGAACCCGGCATCAAGTAGCTTGATGTTGGCGTTAACAACGGTGCGGCGTGCGTCTAGTTTACGTTTTTGCGTGAAGTTCATTAGGTATTCCCTGTGTTGTTGTGCTGACAGGGTTAGTATCGCAAAAACTGTGTGGGTTGTAAAGCTTTTTCGTATAAAAAAATGAAATATTTTGCATAAAAAAGGCACAAGGTGTCTGACCTCATACCTTTTAGTGATACGGTTAGCGCTATGACCGGAACGACGCTTCGCGAATGACGTTCCACGTGTCGCAATCAGCCTGTGCGGCTTGCTGTGAGTGCCACGTTCCGCCACAGAGGTTGCCTGACGGGTGCATAACCTCCCATCGGCCTTGTGCATTTTGGCCTGCGACAGTAAAGCGTGCGTCTCGACGTTGTTGTTGTATAGACTTGCTCATGATGTTGTCCTCAGTAATAGAGAGACGCCCCTGCGTTGGGGCGCATTGAATAGGATTTACTCTGGCTCGTGTTCGCCGACGACAGCGTAATCGTCATCTTCACATACAACGTAAAGGTGAAGGCCTGAGTTGACAACTTCGCGGTGTAGTTCAAGCACGTTGTTGGTTTCCACCGTGTTCCACGCATCCGGCGTGCCGCCATTGGCCACGTGTCTAAGGTGCGTCTCCAGGTCTACCTGGTCGCCGCGCTCGTTGGTGTACTGACCGTCTGCGTTAAAAAGCAGGTAAGTTTTTGGATAAGATGCAAGCATGATGTTTTTCCTGTGTTGTTGTGCTGACAGGATCAGTATCGCAAAAACTGTGTGGGTTGTAAAGCTTTTTCGTATAAAAAAGAGAATTAATTGGTATACTGTCGCATAAAAAGGATCGCTAGTTATACCTAACATTGTAAATAAGCAAAGTTAGCGTGGTAGTAATAAAGGGCCGTGACGCCCTCAAGGGCAAGGGCAGGCTGTTACAGCGCCTGCACCTTCAATGTCCACTCTACACCACGCACGTGGCCGTTTGACTTGGCTTCTTCAAGATCATCGCTGTCATACTGATAGACGTTGAATGAACCGGATTTGAGCGCCGCTTTCGCTGATGACACCGTCACACGGCTACCATCTTGATGCGTATAGGAGGAACACTCTTGCACCACCTGCGTTAAGCCATTAAGCTTTCGAACGCTATAAGATTCGTCAATAGAGACATACAGAGCCATGGGGCCTCCTTTATGACCGGTGATAAGGGAGGTGCAATGTGCACCCCATCAAAATAAAACTATTCGGCAGTGGCAGGAAGGTTGGCTTCCAGGCCTTCTCTGAGCGTAGCCAGGTTGCGCATGAGTTCGGAGCGTGCCTCCTCCTCATCTTCTTTGGCATGCTCAACATGGGTTTCTGCTTCAGCCATGTCATCACCATCGAAGGTGCAAGAGAGGGTTTCTTCTGCGTCTTTAAGTGTACCGCAGTAGCTAGACCAGTCAGCCAGAGCGTCTTTGGTCTCGCTGAGCATCTCGGTTAATGCCGGGCGACCAAACGCCTCAAGCTCACGGGTTGCTGCGCCTGCGTCTGCGTTAACGCTGGGTGTCATTGCGGTTGAGCCACCATCGAGCATGTTGTCTATTGTCGCGCAAAAAGCAAGCGTTGACGAGAAAGTTGCCCATGGAGAACGTTGTGCTGTTTTCATAATGAAATACCTGTGTTGTTGTGCTGACAGGGTTAGTATCGCAAAACCTGTGTTTGTTGTCAACAGGCAATGTGCGTTTTGTTGAAAATAAACAAATTAACCCCCAGCCGCGTATGCTGCTGGGGTGGCGAATTTACAGGCCGTAAAAGCCGTTGAGAGAAGGAATATCAATGCTTTCTGTCGCATCACTGATGGCATCAATAACGCGCTTGGTGATGGGAGCCAGTGAAGGTGTAAACACCGCGCGTAACGCGTAGTCACTTGCCGTTTTAAGCATTTCGATGAGTATCTCATCTTCAGACTTGTCACCGAATGACGCCTCATTCCAGTGCGAGGTTATATCGGCAACCTGCCCCATCTCCTCTGAGGTCTTCATGTATGCTGCGGCTCTCTCAAGACGCGCCGCGGTTGGCTCATTGCTGGCGATGTCCAAGTCTTCTTTCGCGAAGTTAGCATACATGTTGCGCTGGTCTGCCGCGTTCTTGGTAACAGCATAAAAGCTTTTACGCAAGTCTGCGCGGTTTTCGTCGTCAAGGTCGAAAGCGGGGTTGAATGTAGCTAGGTTCATGGTGAATTCCCTGTGTTGTTGTGCTGACAGGGTTAGTATCGCAAAGCCTGTGTTTGTTGTCAACAAGTTTAAGCGTAAAGTGACAAATAAAATCAGTGTGTGCGCGGGGAGGCGCAACCGGTGTTAAATCCGGTTGCTGTTGATATCGTCCACAAATTTCGGGTCATTGAACAAACGCGCCGTAGTAAGTGCCACCCCTTTCACCGCTTTTGTGCCGCCGATAAGGTTATACCAACCTGTTTCTCTTTGCTTGCGTAAGTTTAGGTGATTGACGATTTCGATCCCCGCCGCTTCAGGATCGGCATTGGTGTTATTGGTATCGGCATCGATTTTCAGTATATCAGCCAAGGTGCGGGCAAGACCTAGTGCAGACTGTGAGCCTCGCTCGGTTTTCATGCGGCCGTCACGAAGACGCTTTTTGAACAGCTTAACAGCTGCGCTACCGATAGTTTTCGCCTGGTCGTCGCTCAGTGACAGTGGGGTAAAAGCGTTATTTTGAGTATTCATGATGCATTTCCTGTGTTGTTGTGCTGACAGGGTTAGTATCGCAAAATCTGTGTTTGTTGTCAACAAAAAAAGGCGCATAAGCACCTTTTCTTGTCAGTAATGAGCGAGACTAATCAAACTCAACGGGAACGTATTCGTCACCCACCACATAGGCCGCGATATGATCGGCGGGGATGTCTTTCTGATAGGGTTTAACAGTCATGCCTACGGGGAGTGACGCATCGCCAAGACGGTCGCGATGAATGAGTACCAACTCGCCCTCATAAAGCCCCTCTATATCATCACCGCTGTAATACGAAACGACATCGGATAACAGGACCCCGCTTTTACTTAGTGGTCCTACGACACTGGCGTAATGTGCCTTAGCTTGCGACAGTATGGAATCGCAGACTTTATTGAAGGTTACCGGGGTTAGGTATGGGCATAGGACACCCGCGCCAGCATATACTCCCAGGACCCACTCTGCCTTGCTTTGGGTGAGCGTATCAATATCATTGGCCATCAAGTAATCAACCGACTCACCACGCATCTCAGCTTCACTTTTTATACGCAGCAGGTCAGATAGGTAGCTTTCGCGTTCATAGATGGTGTAATCTACGACATCATTGTGCACAAGTTCGGTGCTGATATAAACGCCATTGATAACCAAATAGTCTTCGCCACCATTGCCGGAATGAAGTGAAATAGGGTAAGGCGAGACACGCTCTTCTTGCGTCGCGGGGTTGGCCAGTGCGGTTAGGCGGTCGATATTATCAATCTGTAAGGCTGCACAGACCGCTTTATCAAGCAAATTTGATTTAGATACAGGGTTGCCAGATACGGCAGCGATACCGCGGTTTAGTGCATCACGAAACTCAGCGACAGTGTTGGGAAAAGCAAACGGGGTGCTCATGTTGTTGTCCTCATATATTGGCGTTAGGTGGCTATCCGTTACACCCATGCCATAAGGTAGACATGAGTAGTATGCATGGTTTGAATTAACCTGATTTTCGTTTCACCGTCCAGCGCGGCTGGTGGATAGCGACAAGGGCGAAAAACCCCTTCGTGTTTAACGGGAATGTATGGTGGCATCCAACTAAACAGTGGTTTAAATATAACACCTGGGTTTAAGTAAGGCAATTAAAAAGTTCGTTTTAATGAAAAAACCCTGCATGGCGCAGGGTTCGTTATAGAGGTAGCGACACGATTACATTCGCTCGTAGTACCAAGAAAAGCTGACGTCAGCCGCTTTTTCAACCAGTGAGCAACGGCAATTCAGTTTGTACCCGCCGTTGTTGTGTGTGGGATAGCAAAGTCGCGTTTTATTCCCATCCTCTCCCTCGATAATTGAGAACGGGATCGTCGGGTGCAGATTAATGTACAACTCACCATAATCCGTTCTAAATGGCATCATTTTGAGGCCGTGAGCGGTCAGTGCATCTGTGATCTCTTTAAGCGGTGTAGTAACATTGCGGTAGCCGCCATTGTTGTGTGACGGGTGACCAACAGAAATATCGCCCTTGTCGTTTACAGTAACCGCGATAGGGATTTGAGGGTGAACGTTAAGTGCGCGATGTAGTGTGGGGGTGTTACCGCATTTTAGCGTAAGCATAGCAAGTCCTTGTTGTGTTGACCATGTTAGTATCTCAAATGCTGTGTTTGTTGTCAACCAATGCTACTTAATTTTTTGTAGAGCCCACCTGCTGGCAGGCTCAACGAAAAGGCTTCAGTGGCTAGGGTAAGGCAAGCCCCTTTAGATAGCGCAGAATGGCCTCTGCTTCACAGGAACCAACAGAAAAGCTAGGCTCATCATAACTGTGTCCTGTGCGACATGTAACAACTACACCTTCTTCAAAAGGCTCCCCCCAATTGGTGGTCGAGATGGAAAGCTCAGGTGCCGTAGGGCTGTTGAACGTCTCCTTGTCGTAGTTGAACGTAGCACGCCCATCACTTTCGTCAAAGAAGTGAGCCAGTGCGTCTTTCAGCGCATTGGTCTCTCTGGTGTCCATAGTGACGGTAAAGTCGAGGTCGCCGAATGATGAGAAGGCCGTTAACATCAGCATGTTGGCGGCAAAAACGAACGTAATGCGGTTGTCGCGGTGGTTGATTTCAAGAAATTGCTTTTGGGTATCTCTGAAGTCTGTGATATTCATGGCGTTTCCTTATGGCTATTGGTTCAACTGAACGGCACGTTCTTGGCTGATGTAGCCAAGTTTCGTTAGCTCACGGATGAACTGCTTTACCTGGTAAGACACGTAGGCTCGGTTGACCAGAACAAGGATTAGCGCAAGATTAAGCAGCAGTACGCTGTTTTTGTTCGAAGGCATCAATGCGAAGGTTAATGCGGAAAAGGCAAGCAGCACCCATTTTGTTTTTGGCATGAGTGTTTTGGTTGAGACTATGCCACTGACGGGATCGCCCTTCTTGTTGGCATCAGCAACAAGTGAGCGGATCGCAAGCGTGTCGATAAAACTAATACCAAGCAACAGGCATAGTGAAGAGGCAAAGGCAATACCTATCTGCGTGTTGATGGGATCAGGAAGGTTAGCAATGAGCACTGGTCTGAAGCTATCAACCACGAGTCCCGCTGAGAATGTTAGGCTGAGTATGGCAAATGCAGTGCTCAGTATCCAGCTGGTGCGCATGGCGCGTGTGAATGATGCGTTAACGTGGTGGAATTCCATAGGTAAATAACATGTGTTGACGAAAACAGTAACGCATTGTTACATGATGTGTGTGAGTTGTCAAGTGATTTGCAAATTGTGAAAAAAAGCCCCGCGTTATAGCGGGGCGAGGTCGGGAGTACGACGAGTGTCAGCACGTCGCAGGGTGTTAAAAAAGGTAAGGGGTTGGCGGTTACATGGCCCAACCCATTTGAATCTCTCCGCGCTTATTGGCGCGTGATTCAACGGTTTCGTAGCTGGTTGCGCGACATAATGTAAGAGGTGTTACGATAGTGAGCGCACTTAGTAGAGTCTCACCTTTACGTAGGACCGCGCTTAAGGCAGCGTCCTTTTTGCCAATGGCGCAAAGGATAGTGGCGGCTTTTTGCGCGCCAGATTTATTGTCCTCAAGCTCAACATTTGACTTCAGCTCTGCGGTGCCGCGCTCAACGGCTGCGGCCATTTCAAGCGACTCGACGAGGTTGTCAAGCCACTGCTGTTGTTTCTCATTTTCGGCAATTTGCTCATCCGCAGGGATGCTGGAATTAAGATCATGGTTTTCGCAAAAGCGAACGTAACGTGCGTTTAGCTCGGCGGTGCTGCGTAATATTTTCTTCTTCGCCATGATGATGCCCTCTCGATGTATTGATGTTATTGTGCTGACAGGGTTAGTATCGCAAAACCTGTGTTTGATGTCAATTGATTTTGCGAAATTAATGAAAATTGTTTTACTCATACTGCCGAGAGAATAAAGGTTGGCGCCCTTTCATTCATAAATTGGCGTATGGAAACCTAACCGCCTATTTCAAGCCCTTAGGTGTGCCTTTAAAAAGGCGGCTCAAAAGCCCTATAATGAGGGTAACGCCGATAATGACAGGGAGAAACTCAATAGTGCGAAAATAGAAATCATCATTGCAGGTGTCAGACGCCGTGCAAGCGGCGTGGGACTTCGAAAAGGTGACATCTTCTTCAGTTATGCAAGAGGCCGCGCCCTCATTGTTGTCATGTCGACGGTCTGTTTTTTCATTGCAGGTAATGTAAGGCATCGGTTGTCCCTTAAGTAAATTAGCGTTTGATGATGGTTTATGTGTCAGTCTTGCTAACCATAAAATTCAAGGTCTCACGAAGGGCGCCAATCCAGTGAGAGCAGGACTCTAAATTGGCCAGAGAAGTGCGCGCATCCCCCCAGGCTTCACTTTCTATCGCGCCGGAAAGCAGTTTCTTTAAAATGCGTTTTTTCTCTGAGGCTACCTCAATATCGACAAGAAGGCGATCTGTGCTCGGTAGGGCGCTTTGTACCATATCAATGGCCATGCTGTTAGTGATATCCTGAGGCTGATTGTCTCTGAATAAGATTTCTGTTTTATTGGACTCTGACGTTAAGCCACCGTCACCATAGCCGATTACAACACGGTCGTGTTTAACCAACGATGACAGTACAGGAAATGTCTTGCATGCCTCATCGAAACGCTCCCCGAGACGGGCAAGGATAGCCATGCGTTTTTCTGGTGGCATGTCATCAAACTGTGCGCGTGTCTTCGCGCTGCTGCTAACAGCTGTTAGATTTCGCATAATAATGTGAACCTTTGTTGTCAAATGTTATTGCGTCAACGCCAGTCAAATGCTTAGTAGCACTTGACCAGCTCCCACTCGCCGTCTAAATCGTGCGTAATGAAGGCGAATAGCGCCTCTATTTGTGTGTGCACATTGCGCCATGTGCCGTCTAACGGGAAACCTAACACGTTGCCTACTGCAACAAAATCACCAGGGTTGTCGGCGTCTTCAACGTCGGTAAGGCAACCAAAGCCGACACTATCATTGACCAATACCACGACCTCTTCAGAGCCAATGTCGCCACATTCAAGGTATGTGTTTTCTGCTTTTAGGGTGATGGTGTTCGTTTTACCGTCAGTCCTTGCAGATTTGATTAGGCTTGCTCTGATGTGATCGCGTGTTTCGAATAGCTTAGCCATCGTTGCGGTATCAAGTAAAGTAGATAGGCTCATCATGTTTCCTGCGTTGTTGTGCTGACAGGGTTAGTATCGCAAAACCTGTGTGTAATGTCAATGGAAAAGTAAAAAAACACGGAAAAAGTGCGGCTTATGCCGCACTGTTTAACGTCATATTTTCAAGTGTCCATGGGAAAGCGACTTCTTCGTCAGTGTTGTCATCATAAACACACGCTTCCTCTTTGATTGACTGCCAGCCCTCATTGATGCCGTAAGCCACCTGCTCGGTGATATCTTCAACATATGAGGGTGACAAGCCTGATGCAGCGGCAAAGTCAGCAGCATTTTTCTCACTTACCATTGCGCCTACGCTGTCACCACAGCCACCACAAAGGACGTTGTGACATACGTCAATAGTAAGCGCAACAGGTGCGTTATTTACCATCACGTGAACAAGCAGTGTGCCAATAGTGTGTTGGTCGTGATCATCGGTAGACTCAATAAGAGGCATTGTAGAGCCGCTGGCTGTCTCAAGTGAAACGTTGCCTGATGCGTCTACCCATGCGTTTGTGGCGGTGTTGAAAGTGAATACTGTTTTCATGGTGAAATCCCGTTGTTGTGCTGACAGGGTTAGTATCTCAAAACCTGTGTATGTTGTCAACGTTTTTTTGCATGAAAAGAGAAAAATAGTGAGCTGCGGTGGCCGCAGCCCCTTTTAAAAATAGCGCCAGTAAAGGCGCTTACGTTAACAGCTCAAAGTAACGGGGGTCGAGGTGATTAACATCGTAAGGATGAAATGTTCTTCCTTCGCTGGCATGCACAAGCTTGGTGGTGTGATCGCGCTTAATGCTAGCAGGGTCTGTGTCTTTAGGAAATAAGCCCATGAAGTAATCACCACGGTTGGTGCCTTGATCTGAACAAGCCAGTAATAGTGAACCAGCCGGAATGTCGACACGGGAGGGGTTGTTGTAGCTGTTGTCATTACCGGAGGTGTCTTTTTTGGCTTTAAAAATCTGTCCAACCTGTGGCGTTAAAAGTGGCAAAAGGCACGTGTTGATTTGCTCATCCGTCAGGCAGAGTGTGTATTTTTTTTCGTTCATGCCCACGTAAAGACTCAAGTGTACTTTCTTTAGCGTTTCGGGGTGAGGTGCAACCAGTCCGGTTATTCTCATATCTTCGGACGTGCTCCCTGAAGGCTCTCGGCGGCTGTCTTTAGGATCTAGCGTAACGGTTTTATTCGCGACTTCGCAAAATGCAGTAACCGGTTTTATCAGTAATACACGCATTGTGGCGTTTTCCTTTGTTGTGTTGACAGGGCTAGTATCTCAAATACTGTGTGTGTTGTCAATAATTTTGTTTAAACGGCGGTCATGGAGTGCGCGTTGGAACGGCGAGACAGCGTTGAAAAAGCCCCGTAATGACGGGGCTTTGGTATGTTACAATTCGGCTCACAAGCAGCGTGTTATTTGCTGGCAAGGAAGTCTGCTAGCGCTTGGCGTAGCGTGCGGGCTTGCTCGTCCACTTCCTGCTCCGCGCTGTTTTTCTCCTGCTCCGCTTCAGCCTCTTCGTCACTGTCTGATTCTGCGTTATGATACGCGTCCTCAGCGAACCCAAGCTCTTTGACGGCGTACGCCCAATCTTCATAGCGTGAAACGAGGTCCTGACTTAGCTCACCTTCGTTTTGCTGGCGCTCATTTAAGGTTTTGTTAACGAGCGTACGAACGACACTGGTGTCGGTGGTGTCGTTAGCCAAGTCGTTTTTAACGGTGTTCTCAAGCAGTGTTGCGGCTGGTTGTGGTGTCGGTGTATTTGGCATAATTGCTCTCCTGTTGTGCTGACAGGATTAGTATCGCAAAAACTGTGTTTGTTGTCAATGGTTTTATGTGGAAAAAGACGTATTTTTTTAGCACGATATAAGAGGAGTGAGCCCATCGCTTTAAGAAAAGCCCCGTAATGACAGGGCGTCAGTTGTTTTGTGCGATGCAGCTGTCCCACTCGTCTGTTAACGACTTATGAGTCATCCTTGTCGGTGTCAGGCTTGGTCTGACTGTTGGCAAGATGCTTGTCTAGTAGCTCGCTGATTGTGCCACGCATGTCACCGAGTTCCTCAATGACATCGTCGATATGACTAAGCGCCTCCATGACCTCGCTGACTGGCATCATCAGTGCAGGTGACTTCTGAGCCTCGATCTCGATGGATTTGATCGTTTTAATGTTGGTCATGTCGATCTTGCTGTCGAGCAGTGATTTTAGCGCTGCGGTGTTTTTCATGTTTTCTCCAGATAAATAGGCATTAGATGGCTGGCACGGCGCTAGGCGCACTGTGCCGGAGTGAATGATTGCCAGTTGCGGTGGTAATGGTCGTGGTGAATGGCATAGGTTAGCATGTCATCCCAGTACTCTTGAAGGAACACGGCAAGGATAGGGTTGCTTCTGTTTTCTTTACCTTCATAGCTTGCAATCTCATAGCGACTGTAGTGCGTGCCGTCGATGTTGTTGATTTCGTCGAGAGCGTCACCAATAAATGTTGGGACAAAGCCGCAGTTAGCTCTTACGGTGACAGTCTGCTTGTTGTTGATTTTTCCCTGAGGGTGAATGATGATAGCACCATCATTGATAGCAGTATTGATTTGAGACTGCGCCCATGCTTCTTTGGCATCCATGTAGCCCCATGTACGAGCGTTAATGCCATGTACTTCCTTGCGCTTGGTGCGGCCTAGATGCGCAGAAGCTAGAAAGAACAGCGACTCAAACAGCATTTCCTGCAAGCGAGGGGTGCTCTGGATGACTGTAAAGATGGCATCCTGTAGGTCGTCAAGTTGGATGGCGGTGTTAGAGACATTGGTGATAGTCGTCATAGTAATTTACCTGAGTTGTTGTGCTGACAGGGTTAGTATCGCAAAACCTGTGTTTGTTGTCAACAGGTAAGGTGAATTTATTTTGAATATTTACGCTTCATGCGTATCAAGCACTATCGCGGCACGACGGTAATCCACCCAGTTTTTATCATGTCGAAAACCGGCTTTATCGACGTCAGGTTAATGCAGCTGAGGTGGTAACGTTGTTTAGGAAACGTCTGCCCGTCTTTTGCTGCCGCTTCTTTCCGCGCCTGATGGCCTTCAATGTGACCATACTTGTTGTCCAGTAGGTTGAGATAGGCATAGATGGCGCGTTGCTGTGCGTCATGACGGGAAAAGGCCGCCTCATCAAAGTGCGCGGTTTGTGTGACCTCATCTTGGATGAATTCAATGCAATCAGGGGCATGTTTGGCAATGCAGGGCGATAATCCCGCCTCCTGTAGCGCAAGAAGCCCTTGAAAGAAACTGCCCGCGAAGTTGGTTAACTCGTCCACCGTTACCTCTGCACCGCGTTTCCAGACACGTATATAGCCGATGTGCTTCTTGGTTTCCAGCGACCATTGCATATAGTTGTTGGCATAGAGCTTCTGGAAAACAAACCCACGATGCTTAAGGGCACTGTAGTCTCCATGGAAGGCCAAATAAAGACGGTGTTGAGTATCTGACATTGCGCGAGATCCTATTTTGAGTGTTTACGCTTCATGCGCATCAATAAGGCCATCGAGTGTGCGTATCTGCTCATCACTCAGCGCCGACAGCATTTGGTCATAGTTGAACACGACCTCCTCTTCGCTTTCATCATCAGTGATAACGCACTCCATAGGGATAGCGCCAAATTCACGTGTGTGGTCCTCACACCAGTCCCATATGGCGGCTTTTTGTTCGCGGGTGGTGGTGTCGTCAGTGCGATTAAAGTGGATCATAAGGATCTCGTTGCTTATCATTGAAAAAGCCCCACTCAGTTGTGGGGCGGTGTTTGGTTAGGCGGCAAGTCTACCTGCGCGTCTTGCCTCGGCAAGCTTGCGTGCTTCCATGCGTGCTGCGAAGCGGGCGTTCACCTCTTCTACGGTAGCGCCGTGTACCACATCGTAGGTCTTAGAAGCCGGGTTGAATGCGATAAAGCGGCTTTTAACACCATCGGTGCCACACGTCACCCACTGGCCTGCGTTAAGCGTGAGTTTGCCTGACTCGATAGCGTCAGTGATCTTGGTGTCCCAAAGGTTTACGGTTTTGATGAATCCTGCCATGGTGATGCCCTCGTTGTTTAGTGCTGTTGTGCTGACAGGGTTAGTATCTCAAAACCTGTGTTTGTTGTCAATGTTTTTTGTTCAAATAAATGAAAAAAAATAAAACAACGGGCTGCACCCAGCATGTAACTGGGTGTGTAGGTGCCGAGCGTAAAGCTCGACTTCAGAAATCGCGTCTTGTGACTTATGACACGTTGGGTGACTTCTCAGCGTTGGCCGTATACAGCCACTTGTCCTCTGCGTCATCGGTTAAGTAGATAAGCGTGAGAGGGACATCTGTGTCGATAGGGGTATCAGGCGGTGACATAGCGCCGTATTCATGTACGTAGGTGCCATCCTCTTTGGTCTTAAAGCTCCAGCACCAAAAGTAGTCCCCTTTGCTTACGCGGTGGACAGGCTCTCGCTCACGCGTGTCAGAGCGGTCCCAGCAAATGTAACCGTCGGCCCCGGCTTCAACCAGGCATTGAAAGGCACCGCGCTTGCGCGCTGCATCGATCTGCTCAGCGGTCATTTTGGGTACGCTGCTGCCGGAAGAAGGCACGTTCTCCGTGGTCGTTGACGTTGCCGTCTCATTTTGTGTAGCCTTGATGTCCGCATATTGCTGATTAGCAAATGCATGCAATGCAGCATTCCCTTTAATAATACGGCTTTTTGTGCGGCTAAGAGAGCCGCCATTTTCAAATGGGTTAGGGTATGATAGCTCTGACGCTTTTTTGATCATAGTTATCTTGCCGTCAAGGAAAAGCAGCTGATACGATGCGCCTCTCTTATCTTCCAGCGTCATTCTTTCGCGGCGTTCTCCGGCGCTGGTGAGTCTAATAAACTTAAACATAAACACAATACCTCTTTAGGGTGGTGTGGCGTTGATAACGTGTATCAATCGCCGTTAAGTAGGGATGTAGGGACATCAATCTCGTCCCCCATTTTGGCTAATACGATGGCGCGCATCGCGGCAACCAGTGGTGTATCTCCGCGGCACCAGGCAGCACCGGTTCCCGCTTGATACTTGTCCGGGTTTGAAGCTGCACAGCCATGGTACCGAGATGGATAAATGTCATCGCGCACCATGAGGGGGCCCGCTTGTTCCCACTTATTAGAGGGCGAATAGTCAACCCCAATAAGCTGATAGGTCGGGTTAGAGCTTTCGTCCCACACCCAGAAATTTGCTTGTGGTCCTGTGGTGAACCCCATGGGGTTGTGCTTAATGGGGAGTGCGTTGCACGTGGCTACCGCCCAATCTAATGCAGCGCCCCACAGGGTGGATGTGCGTGTTTTTGTAAATGGCATGGTCGCGTCCCTCATGGAATAACGAGGAGGGGGCACCTCCTCGGTTGCCTTGATCACAATAGTGACTTAAACACCTTTCTGTCTCGTTCACCAGCAATGAGGCCAATGCTGTCAAGCAAGCGAACCTTGTCGGCGTTTCTGCGAGCAATGGCATCCTCAGTCATGTAGCCGTATTCAGCCTGTTCTGAAAGGTAGGATTCAAAGGCTGTTACAAGGTCACGTTGTTGAAAATACGTGGCCACTTCGATAAGGGCTTCTGTGTTAAGATTTTCATGCGTAAGGCGCTCAACCTGTTCGATTAACGCGTCGCGTGTGGTGATGGTTGACTCTGGCATACGGTGATGTCCTGTTGTTGTGCTGACAGGGTTAGTATCTCAAAAACTGTGTGTGTTGTCAACAGAAATCGTGCAAAAACGCAGATTTTATTTTGCGTCTGCATGTGTGCCATAGCGCGACACTAATGCAGCGGGAGCAAATGCCCCGACCGCGCTTAAAAAATCAGACTTGACAGATAGAATAGCTGTATTAACGTACATAGCACACCGGTGATGATGAACAAAAAGTAGTAGGCTGTGCCCGCGTTGCCATCCTCATGGTGAGGAATTTCAAGAAATACGCACAGCGTAACCAGACCGCGTGTGACAGCACTATCGCCAGAGCCGCTGCCGGCAAGTATTATGGATAGTACAAAGAGAAAGAATGCTATCACACCGCTAAAAAAACCATTCAGCGCCTCTATATGAACGATAGCCATCGTGACACTACCGATAACCATGATGGCGGGATAAACCATCTGTAGGCGTAGTGTTTCCGCTAACTTAATGTACCATAAAGGGATGTTGTTCATAGGGTGATATCCTGTTGTTGTGCTGACAGGGTTAGTATCTCAAAAGCTGTGTTTGTTGTCAATGCTTATATTGGTTTTTATTTAACATTCTTGTTTACGAGGGTGCCTGGCGATGTACCAGGCACCTATGTGACTCAGCTGTAAATAGGCCCATCAAACCGCGCACACCAGTACTCTTTTGACAGGATGCCGCAGACAGCGGGGAATGAAATGTCATATTGACGCGACACCGCGGATAATAGCGTAGGGATGTCGCTCGGTGTGCGATTACCTAACGAGTAAAACATGCGTGCCAAGTGATAAGTTTGGATGGCGGTAAGCTCAGCACCGCGGATATATGCAAGGTACTCAGCGAAGCCATTACACTTAACATACAAGCGCTTAAAGGTCTTAAAGCCGCCCATCTTTTGGTAAATAGCACGCGCTTTCTCATTTTCGCAACGCGCGATATAGTCGTTTTTGACAAAGGTGTTAAACGTGATGAATGCGTTTTTCATGATGCTGCCCTGTGTTGTTGTGCTGACAGGGTTAGTATCGCAAAAGCTGAGAGTGTTGTCAACAAAATTATAAAATAATTGGTTATAGTGGAAACAAAAACCCACCAAAAGCGGGCTTTGTGGTAGATTAGCTGTCCTGGCTAAGCGCCTGCACCTTAGTTTCCCACCTACGCAACCTGTCGCGACAGCTGTCAATCTCGTTACGGAGTTCGGTAAGCCCATCAGACAGTCCCTCATCGACAAATTCTCTGGCCACAGAGTTGTCCGGGAAGAGCTCAAGGCACTTGTCGAGCGCATCTTCACAGGTCTCTAAGTTCAACACTTTGTTGTCAATGATGGTGGAGTAGCGGTAGTGCTGGTAACGCGCATGTAGCAGCTCAAGTGCGTGTAGCGCCTTGGGGTCGCTCGTTCTCATTTGGTTGCGTAGATAGGTAAAGCTGAAGCCTACCGAGCTGTCCAATTCAAAAAAGAAAAACGCACCACGCCCATGTTCGACATTAAGTTTATCTCGCACCTTTAAGCGCATGGGCCCTTTCTCTTTGGGTTTAGTCGTCGTTTCGACAATGGCACCAGTAGAGGTGTTAATGATACCCGCAATGATAACTGACATGTGACGCTCCGCGTGTGGTTGTGTTGACAAGGTTAGTATCGCAAAATCTGAGAGTGTTGTCAATGTTTTTGTGTCGCGGATAAGGAAAAGCCCGCGCGAGGCGGGCGGGGTGAGTGTGTCAGCACATCACCAGAGTTAAGCGATTAACAGTTGGTAGAGGCCTATCGCGGAAAACGCAATAGCCAAGTAAATTAAATAGACGGTTAGCTTAGATGCGCCTAATCGGGCGTGCTGGCTTACCGCGATTTGAAAGACGATCACGTTGGTCAGTGCGGCTACCCATTTGCGCAGCTCCATGTCACCGATAAAGTGAGCGCAAAGCGTTGATGCAACCGCTGCAATAAAAAATGTGATTAGCACAAGCAGTGTGTGCATTGCGTACCGTGTAAAACGGGGTGATGCTGTTTGACTCATGTCCATACGGTTGCCCTTTGCTGTGTTGACAAGATAAGTGGAAATAAGGGTGTTGAGAGGGCGCTATTCAAGCGCCATTTCTTTAACGACAGGGCTCTCAGCCCACTTTTCACGTCCAATTATGAACATCGAAGCCTTAACGAATCGAAGAAACATCTTGCGGTTAGCCACATACGCATCGCGCTCGACTTCACCGTCACACTCTACAACATGTTTAGTCATGAAGTGGAAGTTATTAAGCAGCGATAAGAACGTGTTAGGTGACGTATTCTTTTCTACGAAGTCAACAAGATTGTTGGCGTCCGTGCGGTCAAGAATCATAAGTTGAGATTCCTGCTGTGGCGCGTGCTGGTCAAGAAGTCGAATGCTTACGTTCATAGTAAAAACCTGTGTTGTTGTGCTGACAGGATCAGTATCGCAAAAGCTGTGGGTATTGTCAACAGGAAAAGGTTAAAAATATTGAAAATAAGCAAAAATAAGCAAAAATAAGGTGCACAGAAATCGCACACCTTCTTCTATCCATTATCTGATTGCGTCCATCAGCCATGAGGGGCGTAATGTGGTTACGCTATATTCAACATCATCATCCCAATGCGTTTGGTGGCTTCTATGTTCAACAGAAATCACCTCTATATCTAACGCTGAGCGAAGTATGCGACCAATATCACCGGCTATGCCATTGGGGTTGATAGGCTCATGCAAATCGATGTAGTCTGGGTCATCGTCCGTTCCTTGGTTTTCTTCGTACTCTTCGTACTTAAGATGCGGCTTGCCCGAGATGACAATATTCCAGAAAACTTGAGCCGGGTTCTTCGGGTTCACTTTTACGCTAAACCCGGTGGAGCCAAATATATTTGGTCCGATCCAGCCTGTCAATTCTGCCCCATTAAGCATAGAGGTGCGAGGAAAGCCATGTTCCGATAGCGCTTGGCGCACCAGTAAGCACGCGGTTTCTCCGCTAAGGGGATAGGTGGGAGGCTTTATGCTCGGTGCGGCTTCAACAATGTGTTGTGCGACAGGGCGTGTTTTGTTGGTGATAGGGTCAAAGAGGTCAAGGATCACAATCCCTCTCTCTTCCCTCACACGTTTAACCATATGCGTGCCGTTGTGGTAGTGGCAAAAATCACCCTGCGAAAATAGATGTTCCATCGTTCTACCTTGTGTTGTGTTGACGGTGTAAATAATACCAAAATGAGAGCGTGTAGTAAACAGAAAACGCGCAATTTGGCGCGTTTTATCTGGCATTATTGTGGGCGCAACCAGCGCTGGGTGAGGATGAAACCATTAGAGGTGCTCATCAGTACCGCTGCCACTGCGAGCATGTAGCTCATGGCGGAAAATGTAGGTGAAATAGAGAATATGGCAACAAGGGAAGCAAGGCCCACCAGCACGGCATACACAAAGGTGTGATTGATGCGTTTTTCAATGCTTGCTATGAAAGCCTCGCGCTGGCGTTCGCTGGTAAAGGCTTTAGGTGCGCTCAGTGTAAGTGCTATCCCATTAACAATAAGGTGCACTGGTGTAAGAGGCGCAAGAGCCGCCATGGTTAGAGAGAGCCACAGTGCTCCCAGTGTTTCCTTGTCGTTGCCCCATGTCATGTTAGACAATTGGCCAGAATAAAGGACAAGGCCACCTGCAATCAGCATGGAGGCAATCGTTAGAGCAATAAGCTTATTGTCGATACGCGATAGGTGTTGTGTGAACGTATCATGGCAGTGCTGACTGCGGCGTAATGGCATGGTTGTGAGTTCCTCTTTTGTGTTGACCCGTGTATTATCGCAATTGCTGTGTTTGTTGTCAACAGAAAGATACCAGTGAGGTTCTGTGTTTGTTGTTGAACTGTTTGCTTTAATTTAGTATGATGACAACAAGTCAACACAACCAAGAGTACGTCATTATTATGATAACCACTATTAAGAAAAACGTTGTAAACGAAGCTGTACGAGCCATGAGTGTTCACCTGGGCGCGCACGGGTTAACCCTGGGCGAAAAGCTTGCTGCGGACATGGAGGCGGAAGTTGCCGCCTTTTTAACAGAGCGCTGTGGCGTGACCATTGATTGCAGTCAAGGCCCTGTTTGTGAGAAATGTGGTGCAGATTTAACCCAAGAAAATGCGGTTGTTCGTCGCTATGTCAATAAGGATGACGGTGAGGATGCATTCAGCGAAGGCCACTACACCGACGATATGACGTTTGAGCCAGACAGTTTTGGTGGTTCGTTAGGAGAGCGTTACGATTGTTTAGATGATTCGGACAGTTGCGCGAGCTGCGAAGTCGCTTTGTAAGTAAGAGGAAAAGGCGCGAGGGAAAACCCAAGCGCCTTTCACTCATTAGATATTTTCTAGGGCCTGCTGTTTAATTTCCTGCATGGTGCGTTTCAGTTTTATCTTAGCACGGACAGCTTGCGCTTCTTCATCATCAATATTAACTAACCCGCAGTTGAATATAGAGCGCGTTAATGCGGTCTCTAGCACAGGTATAATAGCGAGCAGCCCGACCAGTAAGCTAGTCAAGAGCGGCACTGAAGGAGTAAGGGCCCATAGCGCTACAATAACAAAAGTTGAGACAGGTATGGTCGACACAAGTCCGTCCACAGCATCCTCAAGTGTGCGCGTTGCCAGGTTGGGCGTGCTATCGGCAGCCTGGTTGTACATGACGTTGGAACGGTTACCGTACCGGGGCGAGAGCCCGGCGATAACATAACAGCAATGAAACCCAAAGTGCCCGGCAAGTATGGCGAGTGTGCCCGGTATCAATGCGTCCGCCCAGTCGTTGATAGGGTTCTCGGTGGACAATGAGAAGGCCATTGATATAGGGATAATGAAAAAGAGGAACAGCGCCAGCATGCGTAGTGCAGTGTCGCGAAAGTGTGTATGGAGTGAAAAAGCATTGGTACTGTGGCTTAAAATAAGGTGCTGCGTTTCTTTGTATGTTGAAATGAGCGAGGCCGTCTCTGGCGTTGAGAAAGGTGTCACATCATCAGAAAAGCAAGGTTGTGAAGGGGATGAGATTTCATACCAGTTACGGTAGGCTCTTGCCTCTTCAGCATGGGGGCGCAGTACGCGAGAAAGTGTGTAGAGGTATGCCAGCGACAGAAGCGGCACGCCTAAAAGAAGATGTTCATTTAGCAAAAGATGTGTTGCGACTGCCATGCAAAAAAGAAAACCGGAGGCCAGTGCGCCAGAACGAAGCCGTGACGGTAATGCAAGCAGGAAGCGTTCAGTGTCATAAAGGTTATCGCTTTCATGCTGCTGAAGCTGCGTAAAGGCTCTTTTTCGGTGTTGCCAAAGCGGCCCGTGAACGGCAGCAATAAAAGCGGTGACAGGGAGCGACATGATAGCGATAGCGGTCGATGATAGCGCAAGCAGCATGAATATAGCGAGTAGGCCAGCAAACAGAAAGCTAACGCGGTCAGCGCGGTGTAGCGCCTGTGATATAGCATGCAAATAGTGGCCGCGTGATGCATCAAAAAGCGCATGCGGTGACATGTCTTTTAATGGCATGGTGAGGGTGTTAGCTTGTGAGTTCACGATGGCGCCTCAAGTAACAAGTTATGTGATGACAGTTCGCATCATCACATAATCATGGTAGGTTGTCAATGAAGTGTGTTAAGAATTAAGGATGACGTGATAAGAGCGCTTTACTGCGTCAAGCTCGTGGCGGGCGATAAGTGCATATCGACACGCAAGAAACGACAGGATGAAAATCAACATGCCAGCGTCAGCGAATGTGGCTCCAATGGCATCAATGGCCAGCAGTAGCGGCGTGGGTGCACCTGCGTTGTTAACGGCGATTTCAGCGGTAAGGCCTGCAATAGCCAACAGCGGTGCGATTGTTAGTGTTGTTTTTGCCCACGGTGCAACAGGGGCATGGTTAAGCATAGAACGCCATGTTAACACGGTGTGCTTAGCGCTGCGATATGCAAAAAAGCCAAGCGTTAGCAGTGAAACAAGTAGCATTATCGCATTGTCGTCGCCGGTGTACAGGTTTGCGGTGAACGCAAGCGCTGCCACAAAGAAAAGGAATTGAAGTTTAAGTAACAGTGGAGCGTACAGGGTGCGCCCAATAAAACGGTTGATCGTGTTAGTGATGCGTGTGATATTCATGATGATAACCCGTGTTGTGCTGACAGGGTTAGTATCTCAAAAACTGTGTTTGTTGTCAATATTTTTGTTAAGGCAGTAAATGGAATGTCACCACGCCATTTTTAGGGTCTTCTATGCTTACCTTGCCACGTTTAGCAAGCTCCATAAGGTGGCTGCGTAGGCTGTTGATACGACGAGAGCGCGCTTTTTTGTGGATAGCGACCTCACCACCATGTTTACGCAGGTGGTCTATGGCTGAGTCTCGGGTAAACAAACAGGCTTTGCGTTTGGCTTTCTGTTTAAGCAGGCGCGCAGCTTGACGTTGAGCCTCTGGAGAGCCAGCGTCACCGACAAAGGCAAAGTGCGCTTCCTGTCGGTGTGAGGTGCCTGTGTAGCGCAGTACGCCTTGACGGCACAACGCATGGCATTGCGTTAAGGTTTTGCGGTGGCCGCTGTTCGCAGTGACTCCGGCGCGAACAAAGAAGGTGCCGTGGTGTTTCGCAATGCTTGTGATTTGCTCGGCGGTTTTTGAGGTGTCTCGGTAACCCATGCAAGCGGTTCCTGTGTTGTTGTGCTGACAGGAACAGTATCTCAAATCCTGTGTGTGTTGTAAAGTGTTTTTTGTGAGATGACGTGCCGCTATCGTGAAAATAGCGGCAGGTGTGGCGTTAACTCAGGGATTGAACATCCTCTGATGACTTTTGCGCCTTATACAGGGCGTCTTTGACAACGGCGTAGCTCTGAATGAAGTCCTCTGCGTTATCACGAAGCAAATCGGTTTCATATGGGTTGTCGTCTTGCTCTTTGAATTTGAGCGGCGCCATGTGGCATGAAAGAGCAAATGCCGCATCTCGTTGTGCGTCTTTGCCGTCAAAAATGAACATCATGCGAGAGCGTCCCAAAACGACATCTATGTAAGGTTTGATGTGAGAAGACGGATTGATAGGCTTGCCAAAAAAGCACCATAGTGTTTTTAGGTAGCCCGTAGGCATATTGTTGTTGGTCTTTAGAACGGCGGCGTATTTTTTTGAAAATCCAAACATGTGAGTGACCTCTGTTGTGCTGACAGGGTTAGTATCTCAAAATCTGTGTAGAGAGTCAATAGGAATATCGAAAAAAGACGCCAATTGTCGTCATTAAATACAAGGGAAAGAACGCCCCTCGGAGCGTTCAGTCACACCCTACCTTAAAGTGAAAAATTCAACGTCATCAAAGGATACATTCAGCGATGTCCATTCTGATGCAAGGCGCAAAAGCGTCTTATTGTCGGCATCTTTAAATGAGGTAATGATCGCTTCCATTAGCTCCTCATCACCACAAACCTCACCCTTATAAACCCATTCATCGTCGTATATGACAGGCTCGTCCATTTCGCTATTAAAGAAATGAACCACTGAGTCAGACACGCCTATCATGATATCCTGAGCGATCAGTTTTAGTAGCTCTTGACTTGTTAGTGTTTTACTACACACATTTGAGTTCCTTTATCTAATGGGTTTCATCAATATTTGAGCTTGTAATGATTTTCTCGTGAGGTGCGCAATTTACGCAGAATATCACTGACAATCTTGCCGTTTGAGGAAAGCGATGACAGTGTTTCCCAATCTGCGTTTTTAGCAGCAGCGGCAGCATCCTCTTTAAAGCAATCAAGACGTTGCTGGTGGCGCTCTATAAGGCTATTAAGCTCTTCGAACGACGGAACAAAAGGGCTAAGTACGCGATACGCTTCATCAAAAGACAGAGCCGTCATGGCACCACTCTCTTCAATAACCCCTAATGGATGAGTTTCAACAATCACAGAGCCTTTAATGTCGGCCACATGGCAATCGACATGAAAGCCACCGATTGCATCGCTGAGCGTTACAATAGGAAACGAGGCGCAGAAGCGCTCTAGCTGGGCGTGGGCAGCATTAAGAAAAATGGCTTTTTCTTTGGGGTTTAGCGCATGGAAGCGCGCCGACAGTACACCAGGTGAAGTTGAAGAATCGCTCATATTGTTTTTCCTTGTTGTATACGGAAGAAGAAAGGCCGGCGTGTGCACGGCCTGTCTCGGTTGTTAAAGGTGCGGGTTACGCGATGTAACGTGGCCTGCAACCAATGACCATGTGCGATTTTTCAGCCAAGAGCCTGAGTTATTCTTGCGGTAGAAAACATGGCCAGTGGTGGTGGTAACACGCTTTTTGGTCGGAGAGATGCTTTTGATATGACCACAAGGTGTGCTGTCGCCGTTGAATGCGTAGCTTACCGCATCGCCAATCTGAGGCACCTCGATAACTTTAAACTGAGGGTAGATGTGCTCACCACGATCAATGGCCATAAAGCGCTCTGCGTTGGCTTCATCGTTAAGTTGCTCAGCCATGCGCTCTGCAATCATCATGTTGCGACAATCGTTTAGCGTGATGTAGGGTTTCATAAGCTCAGTAAGCTTGCTGTCGTTTTCGTCACTCATTTGAGCACGAACTTCTTCACGCCACGCATCAGTAAAATCCTCTGCGCGCTCGATGATGTTGCCGTTAGTAAGGTCAATCTTGAAGTGTTCCATAGGTATATCCCCTGAGTTGTTGTGCTGACAGGGTTAGTATCGCAAAACCTGAGTGGGTTGTCAATAAAAATTACGCAATTATTGAAAAAAGCACATGTTAGAGAATTACCAGAAAAGGCACACCACGCCTTTACCTATGACTTTGCGTAGTGCGGCGATGGTGCCTTTTTGACAGAAAATCCCGCCGCGATACCAAAGAAAAAGGGCATTAATGTGATTGCCCAGCGCAACACGCTGTTTTCAGCCAACGTAAGACGTATGACTTCGCTTTTGTCAGGAACGCTTGCCATGACATCCAGGAGGACAGGTACCGCGAAGAACATAGAGATAAGAGACGCGAGTAAGATCACCTTCTGCTGCCCAGTCATCGCGACACCCTTTTTACCTCGCGCCAAGTATATAGCAGCAAAAAGTAACCCACCAAGGCATGTCGCCAACCAGTAATGAGGCAGGTGATAATCTTGCAAAGTGTTACGCATCGAGCCAATAACGATGCCGATACCACCACCAAAAATTAATGGCAGAAAGAGCAGGCTTAATATATTAACGGCTGACGTTGAGTTGCGTTTCATACGTGATCCTTGATGTATTGTGTTAGCTTGATGTGCTCAGCGTGTTATGCCGCACTGTCTATTCTTGCATTGTGACGCTTGGTTAGCATCTTAGCAATAAGCGTTAGTCCGTACCACATAAAGCCTACTGCAAAATGCACGAAAATGACCAGCATAAGCGAGAAAGCAACATCGAAAATCAAGTCAGACCACCCGCGCCAGCCGGTGGAAAAAACGACACGCTTTTGGCTGAATTGAGGTGAGTTTTTAAGCCCTACCATCATCAGTAAAGCACCTATCATCATAATAAACATGAGCGCAAGTGCGCCGTAAAGCACGTAGTCAACCCATGCTGCTGTGGTGTAGGCTGAAGCAAGCGCAAGCGCGATGAGCGTGACGTCGACCGCTTTATTGATGATAAAACCTTTGTTGTTTGGCATGGCGAGATCCCGTTGTTGTGCTGACAATGACAGTATCACAAAAACTGTGTGTTATGTCAATGTTTTTATCGTGATGTCGGGAAAAAACTACCCGTTTCATGGCAGCTGCAATGAACGCGTCGGCGAGCTGATGCGAACAGTTTAAAGCGCTCCACAACGCCCCACTTATAGTCATCGGGCGTACTGAGTGACGCGCGGATAGCCCGTGCTTTTACACAGGGCGAGATGTCACCATTAAAACCGGGGGCAGCATCTAAGGTGTCTAAAAACGCGGCAACATCGGCTTCCGTATGGATAGTCGAGAAACCATGCTGTTTAAAGTGCGTGTCCTTGGCATACGCGCCAGGGTAGTGGTGGATGTGACCCTGGGCTTGCAGTGCTGCGGTGAACTCGTTGAGCGGAGTTCTTGCGTCCACAGGTTGCTCTGCGGTATTGCTGCTATCAAGGGTTTTGCCGTTATACATAGGTGTGTTCCTGTGCTGTTGTGCTGACAGGAACAGTATCTCAAAACCTGAGTGGGTTGTCAAGTAAATATCGTGTTTTGGGCCCGCCATGAAGCGAACCCATAATGGTTAATATTCTGTTAGTCTAGTCATTCCGCAAGTCAACATGAGACGTGCATCAACTCTGGCGTATTTAGGCTCATTTACCATATCAAAAAACACCTCGCTGTCTGGGGTCATGTTATCTTCACCAGACTTACTCCAGTCGTTATGGCAGACGGCTAGCGTACTCGCCCCTGCTTTCCCGTGGAATGTGTAATCATCCGTGTTGACGCCGATTTTCTCACAGCGTGACAGAAAGTCGCGAATGAATCCGTTGTAGGTGCTGCCGCCCGGCATGTCGGTGTCATAGCGTGTCGGCGAATTAAGCAAATCACGCTGCGTTTTGGCCGCATTAAGCTTCGCTGTCAATGTCGCTATCTGCGTCTCTATCTCGTCCAGTGAGTGCCAATCGGTTGCTGATGTGGTGAGTACGGTGCAAGGCTCGCTCACCTTATCCAGATCAACGCGGTTAGCAAGGCGCTGGATAGCGTCGACGCTGTAGGGTTCGCCTAACAGGTCAAACAGAGCCTGATTGTCGGTGACAAGGCGAGCATTGCCCTCGCCATTAAAGCCGATAAAGACTAGCGCGGCAGGGTGGTTGGGATGGACGTATTTGTGACCAATCTTCATGAAACTTCTTCCGTTGTTGTGCTGACGAGGTCAGTATCGCAAAACCTGTGTGTATTGTCAATACTTTTTGGCACGTTACCAAGCTGGTCGCGCATCAACTTTTTTACTGGACTCGCCGCGCAAGTCTGGGCCACCGTAAAGCGGCTGCATCTTGCCATCAACGCCGCGTGAATACCAAAATAAGCCGTTTTCGTCATCCCCTGATAGCGAATAGCCTGCGCGCATCGTGCTGTCATTGGCGGTGCGCACAAAGTGATAGACATTGCTGTTGTTTGCATCGTAAATTGTAGCTGGGTAAGGCGCCGTTCTGCGCGCTGTTTGCGCATACAGTGCAACCTGATGACCTGATACAGAAGGCTGTGGAATAGATTCGTATTTCATGTGCTGTTCCTGTTACCAATGAGGGAGGGCGGTGGCCCTCCGTGTGGATGTTATGCCTTATAGCATGTTGCGCTTTCTTAGGTAATTCTCGATGCGTGGTAGACGCTCCATTAGGCGCTCATATTGCTCGGCAAGTCCAACAAAATCAGAGGGGCAGCGGTTTTCATTAATCGCTTTTGCTATTTTTGCACCCGTGTCTTGGATATGCGCTTTTGTTTCTTCAAACAGGCGAGGTACGTTGTTGTCCTCAATGGTAAGCTGCTCAGCGATGTCTTTAGCGTCGCGGTCTGAGAGGTTTCCAAACGGCGTATCGAAGTTCATGCGTTCGCCATTTAAACGGTTAATAAAGACCTTGTTGCGGCTCTTCTCGGTGTGCGTGAAGTCCACTTGTGGAAAAGGACGGATAGCATTGCGGATACGATTTACATGTGACATAGGTGATTTCCTGTTGTTGTGCTGACAGGGTTAGTATCGCAAAACCTGTGTTATTTGTCAACAAGAATTATAAAATTATTGAAAATAACCAATAATAAAAAGGTGACTAATTGTCACCTTCGAAAAGCGGGTTAAGTGACTTGATGCCGACACTATTCAGTATATCACCGACACACTCAGCTAACACTTTAGCATGGGGAAGCATGCTTTCAGAGAACACGCCACGCAGTACTGCATCGTTAACGGTACGAAGCATTTCGGTCAATATCGCTTCCTCAGACTCGCTGTCGTAATTGTCAGGTGTCCAGTGACGCACAGCTGAGAGCGCCATGCTATAGGTGTCACGAGAGGTTGCCTTGTGTCCCATAGACGCAATGAGGTCAGCCCCTGCTTTCTTTTCAAGTGATTTAAGGTCATCATTGATGAAGCCAGCGAACATATCACGTGTGTCTGCGAATGTAATGGGTAGCTCGTAAAACGCCTGTCGAAGCGCCTGACGTTGATTGTCTTCGATGTTAAACGCTGGATTCAAATCTGATATGTTCAAGGTGACACCTTTAGGTTGTTGTGCTGACAGAGTCAGTGTCGCAAAAACTGAGAGCGTTGTCAACAAAAAATACAGCACTGTAATCGATAGGCGTAATAGGAAAAGCCCGCACAAGGCGGGCTGAGGTGAGTGTGTCAGCACATCACCAGGATACAAAAATTGTGCGGGGAGGCCGGACTCGAACCGACGACCTTCTCTTGCAAAGAGACGCTCAACCTACTGAGCTTCTCCCCTTACGTGTAAATGACGAGCAGGACTTGAACCTGCATACACGGGATGCCCCCGCCGCTCTCATGTTGGCGTACCGTCCACGTATTCGGTGCAAACAGCACAGTGATACTGCTTGCGTAAAACGTTCTTCATAGCTGACAAAGTTAGTATCGCAAAACCTGCGATTGTTGTCAACGTTTTTTGAGGGGAAAATCAGCCATTAATGACGAACTCATCAGCCAGCATAGGCGTAAATTGACACGAGCCAGATATCATAATGCGGTCTTCAGGAGAAGCTTCAATATCATGCGTCACACCATTTGCGGACAGCAGAGTAAAATAAACCCGATACGCTGTCGTTCTGCGCAGCGCGAGCAAGAATGGTTCTCTGACGTATTCTCGATAATTAGACGCGCACGCAAGTACAGCTGTGCTTTTATTTTTGCTTGGTGTGATTAACGTTAATTGACCGTCCTTTATATCATTTTCAGTGTTAGCCAGATTTGAGGCTTTGAAAAGTTCGCGTTGCGTGTTGGTTAAACCTACAGTCATAGGTGAATCCTCATGGTTAAAAAATGTGTTAGTTACTGCTTTGCATTGCTTTTGCTGTGTTCAAGCAAATCTAAGCCTTCGCAGATAATCCAGTGTTGCGCTATCATCGCAAAGAACACAGCAATCGGCATAGTAAACAACTTGAGTGTGTTTGACAGAGTAAAGAAGCTAAGATCGCCAATGGTGAAAATAAGATAAGGCGCGGCAAGTACGACGGCAAAAAGGTTGGCTTCAATCAATTTTAATATGCCTAAACGCGCAAAATTAAGCTGTGAATCAGGCGCTTTACCTGCAAAAAAAGACGCAAGGATAACTAACATGCCAGCAAGCAACATGTATGTTTGAACAAGCCCAAAATTCAGCACAGGTTTCACTGCCAAAATGGTGTTAATGGGAAGGTCAATCCATAGCACGATGGGCGCCGGAAGGGCAGCAAGTAGGCGTGTGGCATAGGATTTTATGTAGTTAATAGTAAACAATGTGCTGTTCCTTCTATGTTCCTCAAAAGTGATGCAGCGCAAACCACCACATCACAGGCTAAAGCGCTAGCCTTTGTGCTCTAAAATAGCATTAAACGCAGTGGCTGCGGCTTCACTTTCAGAAAATGTGAGATCGTCCTCAGTCGGGTCAATGTCTAACTCAAGAAAGTCCATATCGTTGGTCAACAATGATTTTGCACGGTCAGCAGGCAATGCGTTTAATGCGAGTTTTGCAAGGCGGCGAAAAACGCCTGATTCTACATCCAACGTTGGTGTTGACGCTTCGATACCTGTAAGCAAGTCCTCAATGAGCTCGCTAGGCAGCGGTGCGTTTTGCGTATTGTTATTAGGCATAATACATCCGTCTCTTCATTTTAGTTAAGGTAAGGTGTTGCGCGTGACGTTTACTGATCACGCGGCTCAACCTCATAGACGCGAAATAGCACTGCGTCACGTACGCCAGCAACAATAGGTTGCACGGCATGTTTCACATCAGCGGAGAAAATGACCATATTACCCCGTTTTGCAAGAACGGTCTTTTCAAACTCTGGCAGATGCAATGCACCACCCTCAACATCGTTAAGGTACAGCATCACAGAGAATGCAACATGCAACACGTCATCGCCTGACTCAATGCGGCCTGTGTCATCATGCATAACGATGCTGTCATCAGGGTACAAGCGAGAAAAATAGCAGCGTGGATCGAAGCGCGAATTTTCAGGCAATAAGCCTAAGTTTTTAAGGCGCTCGAAAGCTCGGGTTCTTGCCAGTTGAATGGTGAACGGAGAGCCAAGAGATAACGCATTGAATGACTGTCCTCGTGGCGTAGAGTCAGGGCGATAAAAGCCTTGCTTAAGCGGGTTGTACGCCAAAAAGTCACCCCACTCAGCATCATCTAGCCATGGCGCAAAATCATTAACATCAAGGTCAGATTGCATGGTTTCAACGAATTGCGTTGTATTAAGCGCGTAGGGGGCGTGCGATGCTGGTGTTGTCATGATGTTCTTCCTGTGTTGTGCTGACAGGATCAGTATCTCAAAAAGTGTGTGTGTTGTCAACAGAAATCGAACGACAATGGTACATGGTTCACATAAAAGAAAAGCCCGCACTAGGCGGGCAAGGTGAGTGTGTCAGCACATCACCAGGTTTGAAAATGCAGCGTTATGCCGCACAAACATTGAGAGACGCAACATGTACGCTTGCAGGCTCATCGTTGATTTTTGAGCAAAAGCGCGAGGCGGAGCCAATGTAAGCTTTAGGGAGTACTCTGTATGGCGCGCTCACAGTGCCTTTTTCAGTGAACACCAAACCATTGTATACGCCCAGTTCACCTACAACATACCAGCGGTGAGAGCCGAGCTCTGCAACAAGGTCGCCAGTTTGAATGAGCCTGTCAGCGTCATCTCCATCATCAACGCTGCGAATGGGCGTGAATTTCGGGAACTCATGACAATAAGGCGTACAGTCATTCATAACAGTTTCATAAGGAATACCCGATTTGACGCGCGTCATGCGCACATAGGTTTCAAGCGTAATCGCATCTTTTGCTTTAGTCACAAAGTGGCGAGTATGACCCGTCATACGACAGGTTTTAGCCACATTGCCACCTGCTTCACCATACAACACAGAGAGGATATTCATCATCTCTAAGGGCGGCTGTATTGCGCCTGATTTTATTTCAGCGTACAACATATCAGCCCACATGGAAGCAATATCGTTAATGGTGTCATAGCTTAAATGCATGTCATCAATGTCGTTGGACTCCGATATAATCCGATTAAGGTGTTCTCTGACCAAGTCTTTTATGCGATATGATACCGTCTCAGCGAAAGAGTAAGAGAGCCCGTTAAGCTGCCAGTAGAACTTTATGTCAGGTGACGCCCCTGTATTAGACACCGGTGTGAAGAAGTGCTGGGCAATGCGTTGGCCGATATCTAACCATGCTTTATACGCCTGAACGTCATTGCATAAGAAATCAATAAGGTCGTTGGTAGAGTGTACTGTATTCATGGTGAATCTCATTGTTGTGCTGACAGATTTAGTATCGCAAAACCTGTGTTTTTTGTCAACAAGAAGAACAATTTTACATAAAAAAAAGCCCACACGAGGTGGGCGAGGTGAGTGTGTCAGCACATCACCAGGTTAAAAATTAACAGCGAATTGAGAGGTTGGGCGCGGTTGCACAGATGCTTCTTGCAAAATATCGCTTATCTGTGACGCTAGCAACGGGTCATTATCTATGTTCGTCACATTAAATGTAAGCGTGATATCACGATCATCGTGAATAGTCAGTGACACATTATCGCTAGATGGTCCAAAATAAGCCGCTACTTTATTTTCCGCAGCGTGTTTAAAGTCATCAAATTTGTTGGCTTTAAGCGCATTGCGGCCTGACCTGGCGAAATCGAAAGCCTTTTCACCCATAATGGCCATGAATGCCTTATTGTATAGGCTGTTAAGCTTAAAAGACAAGGTGATGCTGTCGTCTTTGTTAGCAAACACGTGAATATTAGGCCCCTGTCCAGATAGCTCGTAACGTGAATCAAAAAGGTGCCTTTGTTTGAGGACAAATGTCTGCGTTAGTCCGCTAAGGATAGAAGCTAAGGTGTTTTGTGTTTTTAGCTTTTCAGGGTTGGCTGTAAACATGGAGGTTCTCTCTTTGTTGTGCTGACAGATTTAGTATCGCAAAACCTGTGTTTTTTGTCAACAGGGGCGCTCGATAATGGCACATGGTTCACATAAAAAAAAGCCCGCACGAGGCGGGCGAGGTGAGTGTGTCAGCACATCACCAGGTTAGATGGTTGATAGGCGCATAGCGCGCCATGTCAGCTATTTTAATGCGCGAACCGGAGTGAAGTGATCACCGCAGCCATTTTCAAGGCGCGAGTCGCTGCCATAGTCACAGCTCCATATGCCATCAAAAACTTCCATGGATTTATCGAGACACTGCACTTCATACTCGGTAAATTTGTTGGAATAAGTGACGAGACGGGCGCGACCGGAAGTGAATACATTGAGCTCGTGTGCATAATATTCGCCCTCAATCCACCTGCCACGGCTTGACGAAACGATTTCAATTGACTGCAATACTTCGCCTCTCGTGTTTTCTTTTTTAAACGCGCTGACAAGCCTGTCATGAGAGTGTATGTTGCGAAAATATTAAAAATCATGCTGTGGCTCCTGATGATATCTGCAATCGTGAAAGCTTTTTGGTGGAGAGAGGGGCGCGGAGCCCCTTGTCTCGTTACTGTGGTGCGCGAAAGCGAACCTTGTCACTGTCAGGGACGAAAACGATGGTTTCCGCGTTTTCCCACTCCCAGTAACCATTTTGCTTATCGGCCCATTGCTCAAGTGATGGTGCAATCCACAGGCTACCTCGGATTTCGCAGTCGTAGCTGATGGCATCAATGTCTGAGCAGAAAAGTTGACCCTCATCGCCCACGTGAAACTTTGCAGGGCGCTTAGTTAGCTCAAGCGAACCAGACTCAATTACTGAGATTTTGATGGTTGGGATGTTGCGTAATGGCATGGTGTTTTCCTCTGTTGTGCTGACAGGATTAGTATCGCAAAACCTGTGTGTGTTGTCAACAGAAAAACGTAAAAAATAACAAAAATAACGAAAAAAGCCCGCACTAGGCGGGCAAGGTGAGTGTGTCAGCACATCACCAGGTTGGAAATTGTTCGTCCTGTGAAGTTATCAGGCCGTTAAATCATCAGCCTCTAGCGCAGACAGAAAAGAGTAAAAAATATCATAGGGTGCGGTTGAGCTTGCTTCAGCATCACCTTTTAATTCGGCAACACCGCCATTGTCTTGAACCCAGGACTTAGAGCGATTGAACCAGTATACTTTTTCAGCGTCTGTAAGGCTGCACGAAACCCTTTCGCTTTGATAACAAGGAGAGATAGGCCACGTACAGGCGCATAACACGGCTTCAACGGCAGAGGTAAACTCATCGACAGTAAACACACTAGACTTTATGTGCGCTTGTACATCGGCAAAAATGGCATTCAGATTATCCCTGAGAAACAAAGTGCAGGCAATGTAAGATGAGATAACACCAACATTATGCAAGGTCACATCACTGTAAGTGTGGTAGGCACTCAGTGCCAAGCTTTCTGAACGCTGGGCATAACCTGACATAACAATCATGATGTCTTCACATGTCTTTGCGTCCCATGATACGCTTGCGCATCGCGCGATGTCCACCGGATCAGAAACTAAGAACTCAGACTCAATGACGCCAAACAAAATAGACGCATCACACGGCTTATCGCTGGTTGTCCATGATGATAAGGAGGCCGCCATCATCGCTTTTATAATAGAAGCCGAATTTAGTGTGAAAGCTGTAATGTTTGACATGATCGTTAAACCCGTTGTTGTGTTGACCAATGTAGTATCGCAAAGGCTGAGTGCGTTGTCAATAGTTTATCCTAAATATTGGAGATAAACAAAATTAACAGAGTTACGCTGACGAGTGGACAAGGTAGCGGATGGCCGCCTTTTCTTCCTCGGTAATATTTGACCAATTGGGGTGCCGTCCATGCCAATATGACACGAATGCTTGTTCATCGCTGTCTGTTAACGCGAGACCGAAGTACTCTTCAGCCATTTCTTGACAAGGCTCAACGATGCCGCCCTTGGCGTTAACTATCCAGCTGTGTCGAAACCAGACACCGCGAATGAACTACTCGTAGCTAAAGCTATCGAGTTTCCAAGACACCAGCTTCGCTGGTGTCCATTGTTGTAAGGGAGTTTCTTTGCGCGAGACTTGCCGTCGATGACGGTCTTATGTCAGCTTGCGAGCGT